>Ga0224523_1000566_pt1 | contig 18566 bp, 17 predicted proteins | sample CFST50metaG_FD_182732 | JGI IMG/M metagenome (GOLD analysis project Ga0224523, IMG submission 182732) | Peat soil microbial communities from Stordalen Mire, Sweden - C.F.S.T50 | ecosystem: Environmental > Terrestrial > Soil > Wetlands > Peat | place: Sweden: Norrbotten County, Stordalen Mire...
ACATAATTATTGTTCAGGTGTGCGATCATGCGACCGGGTGTGCAAATAACCACATCGGCTCCTTCGGTGAGCGCCTGCTGTTCCTGTGCATATGAAATGCCGTCAGTACCGCCGTAAACAGCAATTGAACTTACCGGCGTGAAATAGGAAAATCCCTGAAAGTGCTGATCTATCTGCACTGCAAGTTCGCGTGTAGGTACAATGACCAGAGCCTGTATATTTCCATCTTGCTTGGCCGATATGATCTTATTTATAACAGGAAGCAGGAATGCTGCTGTTTTTCCTGTGCCTGTCTGTGCTGAAGCTATCAGGTCTTTCCCTTCAAGAATAACAGGGATCGCTTTTTCCTGTATGGGGGTTGCTGTTTCGAAGCCTATTGCTTCAATTCCTTCGAGAAGTTGCGGATTGAATCCGAATTCTTTAAAATTCATTGTATGATGAGTAGGTGCTTAAAGTTGTAAAGTTAGCGAAATAAAGTGGATATTAAGTTTGTAAAGTTAGTTATTAGTTCTTAGTTGGGAGTTCTTAGTTTTAAGCTAACTATTCTTAGTGTGTGCCCTGCATGTGCTATGCAGACCACCCACTCCGCAAGGTTCTTTTTAAATGCTAAAATACAAATTTTCATAAAAGAAAAAAGCGGAGAGAGTGAATCATTTTCTGGAGGGTGGAAGTCCCTTATACACGAGGGTCGTGCCTCGAAGTATTAGCAAGTCGCAAGGTGGTTTATCGTGAGGTAAGCACTGAAGGCAGCGAGACTGCAAAGTCTGGTACTGACGAACAGAAACGGGATATGAGGCATCATTGTTGGGGAGAGCAAACACTTCATTGCAACGCCCAAAGAGTACAAGAAGAACAATGATGTAGATTCCGCAGGCATCGGATGAAAGAATAGCACTTACCAGGGGAGGTCTCCAAATGTTCGTGAACATAAATGGAGAAGTCAGCAGAAGCCATAGTAGTTACAGGCAACGAGCCGTAAAAGAGATACGGAGGACTCACAGAAATAATGAAGGGCTGAACATTAAGATGTTCCAAATGCAGCAAGGATGCAATGCAAGCCATGTTATAAGCGGGACAGAGCAGAAGAAGTAACAAGATGATTGAAGAAGTATTAAACCGAAGAAACGTAATGCGAGCGTATCGTCAGGTAGTGTCAAACAAAGGTTCGGCAGGCGTGGATGGTATGACTGTTAAACATCTGTATGAATACCTGACAAACAACAGGGAACGTATAGAAACAGCATTACGTACAGGAACATACTTACCACAAGCCATCTTAGGGGTAGAAATACCCAAGAGCAACGGGAAAACCCGATTATTAGGAATTCCCACAGTAGCCGACCGACTATTGCAGCAAGCGGTAGGACAAGTAATAGCCATAAAATTCGAGATGGAATTTGAGGATTACAGTTATGGATTTCGTCCCAATCGCAATGCCCAGCAAGCGGTATTGAAAGCGCAGGAATACATCAATGATGGTTATCGACATATCATCGACATCGACCTTAAAAGTTTTTTCGATGAAGTAGACCATTGTATGCTCTTGCAATTATTGTATCGCAAAGTAAAATGTCCGCTCACCTTACGCCTAATCCGCAAATGGCTGAGAGCGCCCATACAAATAAATGGGAAATTAGTCAAGCGCAGGAAAGGCGTACCACAGGGAAGTCCGCTAAGCCCATTGCTGTCCAATATCATGTTGAACGAATTGGATAAAGAAATGGAAAAGCGAGGTCTTCATTATGTTCGCTATGCAGATGACTTTAGTATTTATATGAAAAGCTATCAGGTAGCCCGAAAGACAGGGAACAGCATTTATTTGTTTCTAAAGAACAAGCTGAAACTACCTATCAACAGGGAGAAAAGCGGCATACGCAAACCTGTAAACTTTACGATACTCGGGTTTGGATTTGTACCCACGTATGTAAAAGGAGAGCGAGGCAAGTATCAGCTGGTGGTAAGTGAGAAAGGATGGAAAACGCTAAAGCAGAAACTTAAAACCATCACAAGAAAAACCACTCCATGTACTTTCGACGAGCGCATTCAAAGACTAAAAGAGGTTCAACGGGGATGGCTGGGATACTATCGAATAGCAAGTATCCAGTTGAAACTTTATAACCTCGATGGATGGCTGCGCAATCGTTTGAGGTATTGTATATGGCATCAATGGAAGAAACCCGAACGAAAAAGGAAAAACCTTATACGGTTGGGTGTTGACCAAAACCATGCCTACTCATGGAGTAGAACAAGAAAGGGAGGATGGGCAGTTGCACAAAGTCCTATTCTTGTAACAACTATTACTTTAGAACGCTTGCGTAAAAGAGGGTATGAGGCAATGCTACCACTCTACGAGAAAATTGCTCCACATCTTAATGAACCGCTGTATACGAGACCCGTACGTACAGTGGTGTGAGAGGCGCACTCCGTCAGCTAACTACTGGCGGAGCCGTCTACTCGATTAATTCGATTGTTCAAATGTTCGATTGTTATTTACTTCGTGTCATTAATAGTCATTATGCTTCTCTGTCATTGATAGTCATTACGCTTCGCTGTCATTAAAGTTAGTGGTTCTTAGTTAATTTGATCGTTTAATGGGTAAAATTAGCTCCGGAAAAAGTACCTTATGTCGGGGTAAAAACACTCATGCTGAAGCATCACGTCAATATGCAGGGGAATCATATCCATATGCCGAAGCATTACATCCATATGTTGAGGAAATACGTCCATATGCTGAGGAAACACGTCCATGTGCTGAGGAATTACATCCATTTGCCGTGGCATTACATCCATGTGCTGAGGCTTCACATCCATGTGCCGTGGCATCACATCCATGTGCTGAGGCATCACATCCATGTGCTTAGGCTTCACATCCACATGCCGTGGCATTACATCCATGTGCCGGGGATTCACGTCAATGTACCAACGACTCATGTCAATGTACCAACGACTCATGTCAATGTACCAAGGACTCACGTCAATGTACTAACGACTCATGTCAATGTACCTCGTTCCAATGATAAGTTATCTCGTACCAAGTATCCATTATCTCATGCTGGGGTAACAGTTCCATTCACATTTTAATAATGCTTAAAGGGTAAAATATAATCATACTATTTGGTGGCATTTTTTTATTTCGAATTCGTTAATTATCTTATACCCTAACCCGACTGCCAGCCGGCAGTCTTCCCTTCCCCTCGCGAGGGGAAGGGCGCAGGCTTGTGTGTCTATAACCTTATCTCGAAATTGGTGGCGTTTTTTTATTTTCTTAAAGAAATTATTGTAAATTTGGGAGTAATAATATAAATAAAATATACGCAACAAGATAGCGCAAACACAGTCGTTAGGGGCAATTATTATGAAACAGTACATATTTATCATATTCTTAATTTCAATTTTTTCTTGTTGCAAAAACCAAGACAAGAAAGTTTTAACATTTAATGAAGAAATAGAAACAAATCAAATAATTGAAACAGTAATTGATTCGATTGTCGCAGGACGTGACAACAACATGCCAGACGATAAATTTAAAGTGAAATTTGTTTTCATTAACGACACTTTAAAAAAAGGATATGAGAAAACAATGATTGGTCTTTGTAAAATTAAAACGAAAAACCAATTAGATAATTCTGGCAGTTTATTTTTTAAATCATTTACCAATTCAGACACTGTAGGAATATCGGCAGACAAAAAAATAAACATTGATAAAATATTTAAGAATAAAAAGTACAAAATATATTCTACTAAAAATTACAAAGACCGAGTAAACATTTATCATGACTCATATGTGGCGGTGAACAATATTTCGAGAATTATATTTAGTAATGACAAAAATAAATCTTGTATTTATATTAGTTATAGCTGCGGACTAATGTGTGGTGCAAGTATCTGTTTTTTCCTAGACAAAAAAGATAATAAATGGGAAATAAAATATGCAGAACTTAAAAGTATATCATAAGACAATAACAGCCCCTAACTTTTCATTGCTTCAATGGCGGAAGAGAAGTACTTGGAGTGCCTAAAGTTTGGAGTACTTAAAGTTAAAAAGTAAAAGAAAAGAGTAAAGAGTAATGAGTATTGAGCTTGGAGTTTGGGTCTTAAAATATCAAAGTAAGAAATACTTAATCGTTGGCGAAAATTAGAACAAACTTTCATAATTTTGCAGTCTCGAAAATTCACGAACCACTTTCACTCTTCGTTAATGACCACTGATACTAAATCACAGCACCGGCACTTTATAATACACAAACCATATGGCTATTTGTGCCAGTTTGTATGCGAATTGCCAAAAAAGAAATTGATTGGCGAACTGTATGATTTTCCCGAAGGTACTATGGCAATTGGTCGTTTAGATGAGGAGAGTGAAGGGCTGCTTTTTCTTACAACCGATGGTATGATGAGTGAGATTGTAAGAAGCAAAAATATAGAGAAGGAATACTATGCCCAGGTAGATGGGTTGATCACCGATGAGGCGCTTGAAAAACTTCGGGCGGGAGTAGAAATAGGTATTCGAGATGTAAGATACACCACCAATCCTTGCAAAGCTCTTAGGCTGGAAACAGCACCCTGCTTCCCGCCACGCATTCGTAAAATTCGCGATGATCGTCACGGACCAACGTGTTGGATATCCATTACACTAACAGAAGGGAAAGAACGGCAAGTTCGTAAAATGACTGCGGCGGTTGGCTTCCCAACCCTTCGGCTAATTCGAGTTCGAATTGGAGATATTTACCTTGGCAAACTTGAAGCTTGTAAAGTAATAGAGCTTGAAAGTTTTTTTTAAGAGTAACTCTGATAACAAAAATGAATTTTTAATTTATAGTTTATTATATTTGAATAATCAATGACCAAATAAAATAAAAACAAGGATGAATAAAAAACATCGGCACATAACTATTGCTTCAAAGACAGCCGCTAGCGCGGAGTTTAAGGTTGGAAAGTAAATGAAAAGAGTAATGAGTAATGAGTTTAGGGCATAGGACTTGTAAGGACAGTCCGCCACTGCCCGCCAGACTGACTCTGTCGGGCTGGCAAGCAATGATTAACCGTTACCAACTATATTATGAAAAAGATATTAATACTATTTTCTTTAACTGCAATTTTTAATTTAGGTTTTACACAGACCTCAATTAATCAGACGCAAAAGCTAGCTACACTTTGCAAAGTATGGGGATTCTTGAAATATTATCATCCAAAAGTTGCAAAAGGAAAGTACGACTGGGATAAGCAACTTATTCAGAAAATACCGCTAATCGAATCTGCAAAAACAAAAAACGAAATCAACAAGATCTATACTGATTGGATTACCGATCTGGGAAAAGTAAAAATTTGCAAGGACTGTAATAATAATATCCCCGATAGTTTAAAATATAATTTAAATCTTGGATGGACCACCGATACATCAATCTTTAATGTTGAACTAATTTCAAAATTAAATTTTATCAAAGAAAACCGAAATACAAAACAAGGTTATTACGTCAGGTATAATTGGTATAAAGTACCTACTTTCGATAAAGAAAAACCCTATAAAGGAATGGTTTTCCCATCTGAAGAGTATCGTTTGCTTGGACTGTTCAGATACTGGAATATCATTAATTACTTTTATCCCTATAAATATTTAATTGGTGAAGACTGGAATACGGTTTTGGATGAGATGATTCCTAAGTTTCTTTATCCGAAAGATACCGTTGATTATCATATGGCAATGCTTGAATTGATTAATAGTTTAAATGATAGTCATGCAGAATTAGAAACACCATACACAAGAAAATATTTGGGAAATTATTATCCTTCATTTAAATTTAAAATTATCGACAACAAAGCTATTGTTATAAGTTCATGGAATGATTCTCTATCAAAAATCAATGATATTAAAGTTGGTGATGTTATACTTAAATATAACAATATAGACGTAAAAGATTTATTAAAAGAAAAAGAAAAATACGCCAATGGATCCAATGAGCCAACTAAGTACCGAAATTTGTTATTAATCCTTTTAAATAGCAATATTGACACATGCAGGATAACATATGAAAGAAACGGTCAAATAAATTCAAAAACAATAAAACTATATTTGTTTGCTGAATTTCATTATATCTGGAATAAATCAAATAAACCGGTATGCGAGGAATTAAAAGATAACATAGGTTATGTTAATATGGGGAAATTAGAAATTAATCAAGTCGATAGCGTTATGAAAATAATGATGAATAAAAAAGCCATTATTTTTGATGTAAGATGTTACCCTAATCAAACAAGGTATGCAATTGCAAATTATCTTAATAAAGATAGGTTCCCTTTTGTAAAATCCACTAATTCTGATCTATCATATCCGGGAGTTTTTAAGTGGGAGCCAAATGATTATTGCGGAAAGATAAACAATATTGATTATTACAAAGGAAAAGTTGTTTTACTTATAAATGAAAGTACGCAAAGCCTTGCTGAGCTTACATGTATGGCTTTGCAAACAGCCCCTGATGTAAAATGTATAGGTAGTCAGACAGCCAGTGCAGATGCTGATGTTATTACAATTACATTACCCGGGTATTATCAAACAGGGATGACTGCCATAGGAGCATATTACCCCAACGGCAAAGAAACACAAAGGATAGGTATTGTACCCGATATTGAAGTCCATCCTACCATTGAAGGGATAAAGAACAATAAAGATGAAGTGCTTGAAAGAGCGATTAAATATATTAATGAAGGAAATTAATACGGTTGGTAATTTATATTGCTTCAATGGCGGGTTAGTTAAAAGTTTATAAAGTTAAAAGTTTGAAAGGAAAAAAGTAAATGAAAAGAGTAATGAGTAAAGAGTAATTAGAAATGAAATTGGGGCTTGTAGCTTGCGACTTAAAAGCCATGTAAGAAAAAAGATAATAACCAATATACAAATATGGAAACTACAATGTTAATTAATAAATGTAAAAATTGCCAAAATTACATTTACAATGATTTAAATGGAGGACAATGTCCATCCGCTGGCAATATAGATATGCCAACAGCGCAATGTTCATATTTTATAGCTAAGCCTGCGACTGTCGGAATCCGCTTTTTAAATTATATTCTTGATATTGTTTTTTATTATATACTAAACTTTGTGTTTGGTATATGTGTGGCGGTATTCGGTTTTTATGACAGCTATATGAACTTAGGGAAAGCAGGTCAATACTTGATTGCTATAATAATATTGTTTCTTTATTATTTTTTGCTCGAAACGATATTTGGTTGTACAATAGGAAAATTGATCACAGGAACAAAAGTTATCACTACATCAGGAGATCGTCCTCCACTAAAAGATATATTATTGCGTACACTATGCAGGTTCATACCTTTTGAAGCATTTTCATTCTTTGGCGAATCAGGCACCGGATGGCATGACAGGTTCTCTAAAACTATTGTTGTAAAGAAATAATATAGCTGACTTAAAGTAAAGTTAAAAAAGGTGAAATGTAAAAGGCATTGCTTTGGGATTTGAAACTTCACATAGGGTATTGCAACTAATGTGTGCAAAAGAATTACAATTAAAAGCAATCGTCGGGAGACGAGCGCAAACAAAGGCTAAAGTTAAAGAGTAATGAGTATTGAGTAGTGAGAAAATGGAGAGTGGTTTAATAACAATAGCCTGCCTGCCGCCTGCCTGTACGGTAGGCAGGGCAGACACTAAGGCAGATTTAAAAAAGCAAATAGATAATAGAAAAAATAAAATTGCAAAAATCATTTTTCAATTAAATATTTTATATTTGCTATCATCAATTTTTTAATATAAAAACAGTATGGAGTCCAGATACCATAAAAAAAAACGGGGCGATACCAAAAAGCCATATGAATTGGAAAATTTAAAACACAAAACAAAATGAAAAGAACAAAAACCATTCGACTTATTGTAATTGTAATGATTTTCATCGTTGCAGCAAAATACTCAATTGGACAAACAACTCAGGAAGAGTATAACTATGTAACTCAAGGCTACAAAGAGCAGGAAGCCAAAGGCCTTGATATGAAAAAAGGATACGCATTTAAAACACTGGCAACTACAACTCATGATGACAGGAAAGTCATTTTAGTAGGTCTTTATAGAACAAATCCAAGTGTTCTTTGCGCTATCATGATCGAATATATAAAAACAGGTTCTGCTGTTGAATATCTTTGTGCACCAATGCCTGAATCTACTGAAGATGTAAAAACATTATTTTGGAAAAGTTTATATGATGGTTCAAAAGTGGATCAGACATTAAGACTTCAGCTTATAACGTTTGCTTTAGCACAAGCTCCATTTAATAAATAATAATTATTTTTTAATTGCTTTGGTACTTTTAGTTATTAAATTGGTACTTTTAGTTATTAAAGAAAAGCAAGAAGTTTTAAAATAGACGAAAGGAAATAGCAGGTTTTGCTTTAGTTTTAAACCTGCTGTTTTTTTTTGACTATAACTAATTGGATAAAAAATGTCAGGATCAATATAGTCGGGAAACCTATCAATACATAGGTGTGAGCGAACATGAAATAAATAAAGTATTGCAGTAATGACTAATTATAATGTAACAACACTAATTATGAAAAAAATATTGATACTATTTACTTTTGTTTGTTTGCTTGTTTCTTGTTCCACAACGAAAAAAATATCAGATAACACAACTAACCAAAACAGTACATCGGTCAAAAGTGACCATGACGGGTCTTCATATGATAAAGCGATAATTATTAAGGAGAAAACCGAATCGGCAGGTATAGCCGCCGAATATGCCTGGCTCAGGAATAATTACCCGGGATATACATTCAAAAGTCAGTCTCTTAATTATCAAAAGGAGAAACCATATGATATATTAAATATTGTAACAAGCCAGGGCGAAGAAAAGAGTATTTATTTTGATATTTCTAATTTTTTCGGGAATTATTAGATACATACTTGTTGCCTGGTTGAGGAGAAGTAGAAAGTAAAAAAAATAAGCAGACCCCCTTCTCCGGTCGAAGTCTTGTGGCTTCGATCTTTTATGACATGCGGTTAAATCCAATGGAAACCAACTGAAGTAGAAAAAATAGAACAGATCATTTACAGTTGACCCTATCAAAAAAAATATTAAAACAACTATTAGGTTATTAATAATTATTTTATTTTCGCAAAATAATACGGATGAACACATATCTATTTAAAACAAATTAATAAATATTAAAAATGAAACTTAAAAAAGTAAAGCTATCCGCAGTGATCTTATTTAGCTTAGCGCTAAATGGATTACAGGCACAGCAAACAATACCCACATCAGGCGGAGATGCTTCGGGTAGCGGAGGCTCGGCGAGCTACTCCATAGGACAAATGGTCTACACCACAAACACCGGAACGAATGGTTCTGTTGCTCAAGGTGTACAACAACCATTCGAGATCTCGGTGGTAACAGGCATTGATGAAGCCAAAGACATTACATTGCAATGCACGGCTTATCCAAATCCAACAACTGATCTTCTCACATTGAAAATTGATGCTTCAGCAAAGCTCAGCATTCAATCAATAAGCTATCAGCTTTTCGACATTAGCGGGAAACTTTTAGAAACAAAAAAAGTTGAAGGCAGCGAAACAAGCATAGCTATGGGCAGTCTTGTACCGACAACTTATTTCCTGAAAGTGATCCAAAACAACAAAGAAATCAAAACATTTAAAATCATAAAAAAATAACCATTAAAATTTTAATAGAATGAAAAATAAAATGTACAAATTGAGTATAGCAGTAATAATCACATTAGCCAATCTGCTGATCAGTGCATCAATTTTTGCCCAGGCACCGCAAAGAATGAGTTACCAGGCAGTGATTCGTGATGCAAATAATAATCTTGTAACAAGCCATGCCGTGGGAATGCGTGTAAGCATATTGCGGGGTTCAGCCACAGGGACTACATCGTTTAGTGAAATATACTATCCCGACCCGCAAACAAACGCCAATGGTTTGGTAACTATTGAAATTGGTAGTGGAATGGTATTGACAGGATCATTAGATACGATCAATTGGGCAAAAGGACCTTATTATATCAGCATTGAAACCGACCCAACAGGTGCAACCAGCTATACTGTTAAGGGAACAAGCCAATTGTTAAGTGTTCCTTATGCTCTAAATGCTAAGACAGCTGAAAGTATTTCCGGAACAATAACTGAGACGGATCCTATTTACGCAGCAAGCCAGGCAGCAAATATCAAAGCTATTGATATTACTCATTTGAGTAATTTATCCGGTGTAAATACAGGCGATCAGGATTTAAGTGCTTATGCAACCAAAACAGCTTTAGCTGATTCAATTACTAATGTAGAAAACAAAAAAGTAGATAAAGTAACAGGCAAAGATCTACTTTCTAATGGTACTATGGTTGGACAAATGTTATACTGGAATGGTACAGCATGGATAAATGTTGATCCGGGAAGTGCTGGACAAGTATTAGTAACAGTTAATGGTATTCCTACTTGGGGTGTTGCTCAAACCGCTGGGACTAACGAAGTACAGAATCCTAAAACCGGTAGAATATGGATGGATCGTAATTTAGGCGCTACTGAAGTAGCAACAAGCGCGACTGATGCTAATGCTTATGGCTATTTATATCAATGGGGAAGAGGCACTGATGGTAATCAAATAAGAACTTCAAGTACTACAAGTACTCTATCCACTTCAGACACTCCGGGAAATGCAAACTTTATCTCAATTTATGGTGATTGGCGAAGCCCTGCAAATGACAATTTATGGCAAGGTGTAAACGGTATAAATAATCCATGCCCTGCTGGTTTCAGATTGCCAACTTATGCAGAGCTTGTCTCAGAAAGCTCAACTTGGAGCAGTAGCGATGCAGCAGGAGCTTATGCTTCTGTTCTTAAATTATCACTAGGAGGTTATCGCAATGGTGGCTCAGCCTTGCTTGTGAATGTTGGGTCTGGTGCTGCTTATTGGACAAGTACTATAAGTGGTACATATGCAAAATGTCTGTGGTATACTACTAATGGCATCTACCCATCTGATAGTGATAATTATCGTGCATCCGGATGTTCAGTTAGATGTATTAAGAATTAGAAATTATAAAGTCAATATATAATAAAAAGTTCGTAACGCTTATGCATTACGAACTTTTTATTCTTTCTGGAGGAATAATAAAAATTAATAATTTTGAACATGTTATTGCTTAAAAAACTTTTAATTTTAATAACTGTTTTCGTTTTATCTATTACTGCTTTTGCACAAAATACCATCACAGGAAACTTTCAATCACTGGCAGGGCAGGAAGTCCGCTTGTTTGGTTATGATGGTTTTATTTCTTCAGCTATTGATAGTATTGTTGTTTCAGAGAAAGGAACTTTTAAATTAAATTATTCTGTAAGAAACAAGGGAATGGGATATCTTGTTACCAAAGATAACAAAGCATATTATGTTGTGCTTAGTGGCGAAGATATTCAACTAAAAGGAAAAACTCTTGACTTTCCTGAAAGTATTACAGTGTTGTCGGGAAAAGAAAATCAGCTTTTTGTACAATATGCTACAGAGCATGCAAAACGTGAGCAAGCATTGAGTGCATGGATATATTTGCGAAATATATATCAGAAAGATTCGTTTTTTGTAAAGCAAAAAAACTCACAACAAAACATTGCTAACGAAATACTGCGTATTAAACAAGAAGATAACGATTTCCTGAAAAGCCTGGATGCTAAGAGTTATGTAAATTGGTATTTACCTTTACGTAAACTGGTGAGTTCGGTTTCTACCATTGCCCAATACCGAACCGAAGAAATCCCTGCAACAATAGCTGCATTCAGAAAGCTGGATTATTCCGATGAACGATTATATAAAAGTGGATTATTGAAAGATGCTATTGAAAGTCATTATTGGTTATTGGAAAACATGGGACAACCTTTAGATTCAGTTTTCAAAGTAATGAATATTTCTACTAATTGCTTAATTGCTGGCCTCTCTAAAGATGAAAACAAATTTAATGAAATAACAAAATATCTTTTTGATCTATTGGAAAGTCATAGCCTGTTTGATGCTTCGGAATATCTGGCCATAAAAGTATTGACCCAAAATAGTTGTACTGTTAACGAAAAACTTGCCAATAAAATGGAAATGTACCGGGCAATGAAGAAAGGAAATACTGCACCCGATATAGCTTTCACAGGTGATGTTGTAAAAAAAGGTTCTCCATCAAACACTATTAAACGATTATCTGAAATTGAATCAAATTACAAGGTTGTTGTTTTTGGAGCCAGTTGGTGTCCGAAGTGTGCAGAAGAACTAAGCCATTTACTTCCTCTTTATGATAAATGGAAGTCGAAAGGAATGGATGTAGTATTTATTTCTTTGGATACAGTAAAATCAGTATTCAACAGTTTTTCCAGTATATTCCCTTTTATCAGTATGTGCGATTATAAGAAATGGAACACCCAGGCCGTAAAAGATTATTATGTCTTTGCTTCGCCAACTTTGTTTTTACTGGATAAAAATCAAAAGATTATTTTACGACCTGATTCTGTTAAGCAAATAGACACATGGATCGAGCTTATAGGAGAAAAAAAAGAGTAAATTTTAACATAAAAATAAAATGGAAAATATAACAAAGAACACCACTATGAAATGGTATCACTACATTGCTGCATTTTTTGCAGGAGGATTTATAACGAATGCGATTCCACATCTTGTTAATGGAATTTCGGGAAATGCTTTCCCCACACCTTTTGCCGATCCTCCGGGCAGAGGCTTATCATCGCCCACGGTGAATGTTTTATGGGCTTTATTTAACATGTTTGTAGGATATTTACTTTTCCGGGTTAGTAAGTTAAATTCAAAAAGTAAATTAGGATTGGTCATATTTTTTATAGGAATGATACTTATTAGTATTATGAGCAGTATTGTATTTATGGATAAAGTAAAATGAAAAATAAACTTCTGTTACTTTTGTCAATATTTTTTCTGATTTACAATTCTTGTTTTTCCCAAGGCAGGTTTGATACTACTGAGTTTGTAGGGAAAAAGAATGTCATATCAGGAGAAAAGAAAACCATTTGGGTCAGCCGTATTTTTTTATACCCGAACACAACATATAAAAAAGCGGACTATTATTATACCGTAGGCAAAAACGAAAATGTCAGGGAAAACGTTGATCCAATTATTGAGACAGGTTACTGGAGCCAAAGCGGAAATACTATTTTCTTCTTTGCAAAAAAAGATTTCAATAAACAAGACTTTATTGGGAAGTACACATTGCAAAAGAAATTTTTAAAAAATGATTGGCGAGCATTCCGAAAAAAATCAGGAAGCACAAAAAACATTGATGCCAATAATAATGTTAAGCCGATAATAAAATTCACGAAAGTTGAAGTGTTAAATCCATAACATATACGCTATAGTAAATGCAGTAGAATTAAGGAAAGCACATCATAGTTTACTGAACCTAAATAAAATATTAACAGCTAATAATAATAGGTATGAAATAGCCATGAGCAATAATGTTCACAATAACCAAAATGATTATTCCATGGCGTATTCCATCTGACCTTAAAAAACAAAAATATAAACAGATGAAAAATTTTATTTTGTTGTTATTCCTTTTAATTGTTTTTTGTTCTTTTCAGGAAACCAAAAAACCTGAAGTTGTCATTACTTCTTACAATATAGAAATGAAGCTTGATACAGTTTTAAGGAAATTGGATATTCAAGCAGTTCTTCATATTGAAAATCCTGACACTGCTGGTGTTATTCAACTATTGTTTTCCCATAGAATGAAAATTGATAAAGCTCAGGTTAACGGAAAGCCCGTTAATTATAAATTTGCAAATGATACGCTTTCTGCTCGTGTCGGAAGCTTAAATAAAATCGAGTTGACTTTAAATTATTCGCTACCGATTGATACGTTTAAGCACGATAAAATATTTGCTTTAAGCAGAGGGATGAAATGGTGCCCGTATTTTCATGATAATTTGTCGGAATTAAATTCAAAGGTTACGGTGCCCAAAGGATATAAAGTTTATTCTTCGGGAGAATTAATAAGCAATAATGAGACGAGCGATGGTCGTTGCTTCGAGTTTCACAATAAAATAAACTCAGGGCTTCCTTTTATTATTGCACCTATCAGCTATTATAAAGAGATTGACAAAAAGCAAAACAATATTTCGATAAAGTATTGTTTTCATAACCCTGATACGGCATTAACCAATTCATTAATTAAAGAAAGTTTAAAAGCAATGGACTTTTGTATTAATTATATAGGCGATTACAACAGAACTCAATTAACGTATATTGAATTTCCCGGGTTTGGAAGCGCCCAGTCATTAGAAACATTTTTACTGATGAGTGATGATTTCATTAAATATTTTGGATTATATCACGATATGAAATTTTGGGTATCGCATGAAACCATTCATCAATGGATCGGCGCGGGTTATTTTAATACAATATACAAGTCGCCTAAATACGCTTGCTTTATTGAGGAATCTCTTACCGAGTATATGCGAGATATTTATATAGAAAAAACTTTTGGTAAAGATAGTTTGGCCGGTGAAATTAAAGATAGGGTGCATACTTATAACAAAGAAATAAAAGGTACCGACCAGGATGTCCCTGTTTCATCAAATATGCAGATCAGGGTAACCTATGTTTTGGGACCATTAATCTTCCATGTTGTTCGAATGAAGATAGGTGAGGATAATTGGCACAAGTTTATCAGTTCATTGTATTCAAAGTACTATGGGAAAGTAATCGATTACGAAATTTTCAAAAAAGAACTGAGCGTTTATGCAAGTCCGTCTGTGATCAGTAATATGGAAAATGAATTAGAGACAAAGGGAATTCCAAAAGAAATCGCTAACCAGTAAAGTTGGTTTATCCAATAATTATTAACGTTGCATTATTTGTTTACTACACATCTTTTCTGTAAAGCAGCTTATCATCGCCGTCGTCATAGAAGTCGGTGATGCGGGCGATCAAATCACAACCGTAAGAAATATAAAATTTTTGAGTGGGTATATATTTGTCGCGTGAAGATGTTTCAATATAAATGCTTTTACCGCCAAGGTCTTTAACTATTTTTTCGGTTTCTTTCATTAATATTTTTCCAAGTCCGAGTCCTCTGCAATCCTCATGAACACCTATCCAATAAAGATCGTAACTGCGTTTGGTAACAGAGATATGTCCGAAACAAGCATAGCCAAGAGTCCGTCCATCTACTTCTACGAAAAGGAAAAGATAACCGCTTTCGGCACCGTAGTCAAGGTATTCCTGAACCAATTCAACGGCAACATCTATTTCAAACTCGTAAAAGAATTTAGAAGATTCGAGGATTTCCCTTACATTATTTAGGTCTTCTTCAATAACTTTTGTCCTGATCCTGATATTTTCAATATTCATGATATGATAATTTTGAAATGGATATTTGTATGATTATTTTATATAAAAATATCTTCAATGACTCTTTCCATCACTTGTTTAAAACTATATCCTTTTTGCATTGATGCTGCATAAAACCCGCTATCAGGCGAAAGGCAAGGATTTGCATTGACTTCAAGAACGTAAGGATTATTGTTTTTGTCAATTCTGAAATCAACTCTAACATATCCTTTCAGGTCAAAAACTTCCCAGCATTTCAAACAGATTTCAGAAAGTAAATTTAATAAACTATTGTCGCCATCTTTGAAATCAAATGTTCTTTCGGTCTGGTGGTAAACATCGGTGTCTTCATTCCACTTTGCTGAATAGCCCATTACCTTTGGCTTGTCGTCGGGGAAATCGATGAACTGCATTTCGGCGTGAGGTAAAACCTCGGGTCCTTTTTTTCCGCCTAAAACAGAAATATTAAATTCTCTTCCGTCAATATATTTCTCAATAAAGAATCTTTTACGGTCAACCGTTTTAAGTTTTTCAATATAGGTTTTATCATTCCCAAAAAACACGCTGTCGAAATCAAGTCCTAGAGAACCGTCTTCCCAAATTGGCTTCAGGATATAGCGTTCAGCCGGATCTATTTTATTTAATTCACTAAGCTCTATCCAGTCTGCGGTAGGAATACCATTGTTCTTAAGAAACTTTTTTGTGATAAGTTTGTTCGTGGTAATAAACATTCCTTCGAGCTGAACACCAGAGTATGGTATGTTCATGTAGTTTAAAAATGCAGGACTCACATAACACAACTCTCCTTTGTTATTGATAGATTCAACAAGATTGAAAATAAAGTGAGGCTGTATTTCCTTGAGCTGGTTTATTGTTCTGTCCATTTTGAATGAGAATGGAATCTCATAAGTATTGTAGCCAAGTTCATGTAATGTGTCGGCAACTAATTTTACCTGAGTAAGAACATCGAGTTCATCCGGTTGAGGATTTTCGCTAAGTTCGTTATAAAGGATAACAACTTTATTATTTTTCATTTAATTCTCTTTATAGCGGATTTCATTATTTTCCCGATAAGTTCTTTGTATGATATACCGGCAAGTCTACTTAATATTGGCAGATCGGAATGCGTAGCATTAAGACCGGCAAGAGGATTCACTTCCATAAAATTCGGAATTCCTTTTTCATCCATTCGCAGATCAATACGCCCTCCATCCCTGCATCCAAGCCCTTTCCATGATGCCAGGGCAATTTCATAGCAAGCATCAGCAACTTCTTTTTCAGGAACTGTGTAATCAATAAGTTCCTGGTAATTTGCTTTTGAATGATACGAATAAATTTGAGATCCCTGTTTACTCACAGTTGCAGTTTTACTTTCCCTGAAGCATACTTCCATCAATCCAATTGCTTTTGATTCTTCACCTGAGCCAATGATACCAACTGTAAATTCACGCCCCGGTAAAAATGTTTCAACAAGAACAGCTTGTTTGTACTGAATCAATTTTTCAAGGCAAGCTTTTTTTAATTCACTTTTCTTGGCAATTCTTGAATTCGGATTTATTCCTTTGCCTGTACCTTCGGCAATTGGTTTTACAAAAAGCGGAAAAGGCAGATCGATCAAATCAATATCTGCTTTGGTTTCAACAACTGCAAAATCAGCAGTAGGAATACCGAGATCGCGGATAACCCTTTTTGTAAGTCCTTTGTGAAGAGTAAGCGAATTAACGAGAACATCCGAAAAAGTATATGGAATATTATAAATGTCAAGGATCGCAGGAATCTGCGCTTCGCGCCCGATTCCATACATTCCTTCACAGATATTAAAAACGATATCCCATCTTTTTCCGTTATGAAGTTGACTTAATAAAGCACGGGCATTGCCTATCCTTTCTGCCAGATAGCCATTTGCTTTAAGTGCCTCCTCAATATCGTTAATAGTTTCTTCGCTGTCGAACTCGGCAGCTTCTTCTGCAGAGTATCCTTCTGAAATATAATCGGCTTTCAGGTCGTAAGCTATTCCAACTCTCATGCGGCGAATATGAATAAAGATTTATAAGGGTTTAACAAAAGTCAGGGTATTTATAAACTTTCCCTGTATAGTTTTTGAGAAGGGCATAACCGCCATCTTTCCCGATAAAATATTCGGGCAGCAGAGGAATTTTCCCGCCACCACCGGGTGCATCAATAACATATGAAGGCACTGCATAACCAGAAGTGAAACCACGAAGTCCGTGAATGATCTCGAGCCCTCTGTCAATGGTCGTTCTGAAATGTGAAGAGCCAGAGATCGGATCGCATTGATAAAGGTAATAAGGTCTGACACGGATCTTGAGAAGTTCATGAACAAGTTTCTTCATGGTAGCAACTTCATCATTGATACCTTTCAGTAAAACAGTTTGGCTGCCTAGCGGAATGCCTGCATTGGCAAGCTTTTCGCAAGCTTCTTTTACTTCAGGAGTAATTTCTGCCGGGTGAGTAAAATGAACGCTCATCCATAGCGGATGATATTTTTTTAGTGTATTTACAAGATTATCCGTGATGCGTTGCGGAAGCACTACTGGAACTTTTGTCCCGATTCGAATGAATTCCACGTGTGGTATCTTTCTTAATCTTGAAAGGATGTAATCAAGTTGGTTGTCGCCCATAGTAAGGGGGTCGCCACCCGAAAGTAATACATCTCTTATTTGTTTTCTTGACGCAATATAATCTAAAGCTTTTTCGATTTCAGCTTTTCCATATTTGTATTGCTTTTCTTTAGCCACCATTCTTGACCGTGTGCAATAGCGGCAATATGTTGAACAAAAACCTGTAACTAAAAACAGGACTCTGTCGGGATAACGATGAACGATGTTCGGTAACGGGCTGTCGTTTTCTTCACCAAGAGGATCAACATTCTCGCCTTCGCAGCGGATGTACTCATCTTCCAGGGGAACGACACATTTCCTTAAAGGGTTATTACGCGGTTTGTCTTCCAGCAGACTTGCATAATACGGAGTGATCCGTAAAGGCAAAGACTCTTCATTAAAGAAATAAAAATTCTTTTCTTTAATGTTAAGCGGGATAAATTGCTGGAGTTGTTTTTTTGATGTGATACTGTTCCTGATCTGCCATTTCCAGTCGAGCCATTCAGTATCGGTTACGGAGGGAAAATGTTTTTTTATGAATTTCCTGGAGTTCTCACTGATTGTACTAAAATCAGGTCTTTTCTCCTCAGTCAACGAC
>Ga0224523_1000570_pt1 | contig 18542 bp, 11 predicted proteins | sample CFST50metaG_FD_182732 | JGI IMG/M metagenome (GOLD analysis project Ga0224523, IMG submission 182732) | Peat soil microbial communities from Stordalen Mire, Sweden - C.F.S.T50 | ecosystem: Environmental > Terrestrial > Soil > Wetlands > Peat | place: Sweden: Norrbotten County, Stordalen Mire...
TAAAAACAGGAAATCCAAATGGCTTGGGCGTTCCGCAATGGCCTGCAATAAATAATCAGGCAGTACCTCCGGTCCTTCAGATTGATGTGGATACCCACGTAACGATAAACCCCGATCTGGAAAAACACTATGAGTTTTTAAACAGTTTTTATTTCTCTGCGAAAAAGTAAAGTGTTTAATGTAAACGATTCAACAGCTTTATCATCTATTTAGCTTGCCTCGAAAACCAATAAAAGTTATATTTTATAAAAAAACTATTACACCTTATGAAACAAAAAATTATTCTACTTTTTGTCGCGGTGGTTTATGCAACATATTGCTATAGTCAAACTGCAAATGAATATGTTAAGAGCGGATACAAAAAATTTACATCGCTTGATTATCAAGGAGCTATTTCCGATTTTAACAAAGCGATAGAAATAAAACCGAATTGGGATACTGCATATTTTCAAAGAGGGGTTATCAAAACCAGATCAGGAGATGCTCAGGGAGCTTTGGTTGACTATAATAAAACGATTGAAATTAACCCTGCTTACGTTGGAGCATATAACAATAGGGGATTGATAAAAATGGGATCAGGTGATAAATCCGGGGCTATCAGTGATTACACGAAAGCCATTGCTATTGATACCAATATTGCGAATCCCTATTTTAACAGGGGAATTCTAAAGGGTCAGTCAGGTGATTTTCAAGGTGCACTTGCTGATTATAATAAGGCTATAAGACTTAAACCTCGATACTTAAATGCATTTAACAACAGAGGATTTGTAAAAATGAATCTGGGTGATTTCCAAGGTGCTATAGCGGATTTCAACAAAGAGCTTGAAATCGATCCCAATTCTGTTGAGGCTTATACAAACAGGGGGATTGCAAAATTGAAATTAAAAGATGCTCGGGGTGCTATAGAGGACTTAAATAAAGCGATAGTACAAAATCCAAAGATCGATAACTCATATTACAACAGGGGGCTTGCCAAAGCTGAGCTAGGTGAATATACCGGAGCAATCGTCGATTTTAATAAAGAACTGGAGATAACTCCTGCTTCTGCGATAGTCTATTATTCCAGAGGGTATGCAAAATCGAAATCTGGCGATTATTTAACTGCTATTGAGGATTATACCAAAGCATTAGCCATAAACCCAAATTTCTATGAGGCCTATAATAACAGGGGACTTCTAAAATCGGAGTCTGGCGATATACAGGGAGCAATATCAGACTATAATAAATCGATTGAATTGAATCCCAGGTTTGAAATAGCATATTTCAGTAGAGGCTATTTAAAATTAATGACAAAGGATTATCAGGGTGCAATTGCGGACAACACTAAAGTGATTGAATTTAATCCCGGAAAAGATTCGGCATATGCCTATATTGGAGTTGCAAAACAACAATTACATGATTTTAAAGGTTCAATTGCTGCCTATACTAAGGCAATAGAAATTGATCAGAATTATGCTAAAGCTTATTTGGGTAGAGGGATGGCAAAACACGATTCAGGTGATAACCAAGGAGCAATAACTGATTTCAATAAAACAATTTTTCTTTCTCCTCAAATCCCGGAGGCATATTACAGCCGTGGTGTTTCAAAATCAGCATTGGGTGATCATCAGGGTGCATTGACTGATTTTAACAAAGCGATTGAACTGAATCCAAAATTTGAAAAAGCATATTCCAGCCGGGGAATGTGGAAATCTGCATTGAATGATCCGCAGGGATCACTCGCTGATCTTAATAAGGCGATTGAGCTTACCCCTACTGATGCTTTGAATTATAGCAACAGAGGAACAGTTAAAATGGATTTAGGTGATTACCAGGGAGCCATAACTGATTATAAAAAGTCGATTGATCTTGATCCCAAAAATGCAGTTACCTATTACAATCTGGGTCTTGTAGAATTGAAATTTAATGATCCTCAGGGAGCCATAACTGATTTTAATAAATCGATTAAACTTGATCCTAAAAATGTTTGGGCCTATTATAACAGAGCCCTTTCAAAATTTCCTCAAAAAGATTACCAGGGAGCAATTGATGATGATAATAAGGCAATAGAAATTAATCCAAAATTCGTTGATCCCTATGTTAATCGGGGAAGTGCAAAATTTATTACAGGTGATTTACAGGGAGCATTAACAGACTATAATACAGCAATAGAAATTAATCCCAAACTGGCACAGGTTTATTTGGGCAGGGGGCTTGTAAAGATCGCATTGAAAGACAAAGACTCAGGCTGTAAGGATCTTACTAAAGCTGGAGAATTAGGTCAAAAGAAAGCATATGAGTTTATCAATAAATATTGTAAATAAGTTTCAGTTGCTTATTATCCAAAGCTAGGAAATAGTTTTATTTCTTAGCTTTGATTGGAATCCAGATTTCTTCTTCGGAATCCGGGTCTTCATTTTTATACTTTTCTCCCAATATTTCAAAATGGGGCTTGTCATCTAATGTATAATCGGATAGCGGTAACCATGTTCCATAAATGTATTGAAACATTTGTGCACCCTGACTTGCAGCACCTTTATAATTGAAAACTGCATATAGCCCTACTGACAAAGTATAAGATTCCATTCCATCAGGAATTGTATCAAAGTCTGAAACTTCAATAGCTGCCCACTTCTCAAAAACAACATCAGGATTAAAATCATTGAAATCAAATGATTTATCAAACACCTGCATTGAAATCAATTCATTGTTCAGGTTGTTTTTGATCTCTTTCCGCCGGGGCATAAAACTCTTCCATAATTCAAAAGTCCTGTTGTCTGAAAAAGTCATCTTTATTCGTTTTCCGATTAATTTCTTTTCCTGTAAATATCTAATTTCAGGTAACATATAGCAATATTAGTTAGTAATGTATGTTTGGGAATAAAACTATTAACAATGGCTAATTAACAGGGTCGATAAGCCCAATTAATAGAATGGTAAAGTTAAAAAAATATTCAAAGATGACTTTTTTCTGAACAGCAATATCATTGACCAAACAGCACAAAACCATCCCTGATACGATAAAAATCATTTCATCGTATTCCTTTAATAAAAATGAATTTGAAAAATGGTATTACCTTAACTTCAATCCAAGTGTTACATTCACGCCACTGTCCCAACCCAACTGTTTGACCTGTTGATTCATGGAATTATTCAAATCTACAGAGTAACGAACATCCAGGGTTATAAATCCCAAAACATCTATGCCTCCGCCGGCTTGTAATGCAAAACTTGTTTTCTTCATGTTTGGGTCCGTTACACTTTCATGTAGTAAATAGGAAAGCGAAGGACCTGCCATGATGTGGGCACTTATGACTTTAAGGTTAATGAGACGCATGCCAAACATCATTGGTACTTTCAAGGTATTAATAGTTACCTCATTTTGACTTCCGACATTTTGATTCTGAACGCCATAATAAAATTCGGGTTGGAAATAAAACTTACGACCAAATTGAAAGAAAATCCCAGCCTGATAATTTGATTTCACCTGTTGAGTGATCGTGTTTTGATCCAGGGTTGGGGTTAACATATCCATGCCAACTTTAGGACCATACCAAAACGTTGGTTTCTTTTTTGTTGGTGTTACTGTTGTGGGTTGATCCTGGGCATAAGCAATGCCTGAAAAAAAGAATAAACCTAAAACGATCAATAATAGAAATTTTTTCATAAGAGGCTTTTTTTGGTTAAGATTATAATATTCAAATATAATGCGTATTCTTTCAAAAAATTCTAAATCTAAAAATATTTTTTTACCGGACAATAGTGTCAATTAATTCGGAATTCTCAATCTTTTAAAAAGACAATAAAAATAAAATGTTTAAACAACATAAATTGAATTAAATTTGTATAACGATAATCAATTCAAGACCATGATCATTCGTGTAAAAGAAAACCAAAAAACCGCCAAACCACTTACCTATGAAAACGATTACCCGAATACTGATAGCACTATTAATACTATCATCCTCTGTTTTAAAGGCCCAGACCAACGATTTTTATGATGACGCCGAAACCGTTAAGTTTAAGTTACCAATCATTGAAATCCTGGGCGAGATTACCAATCCCGGTAAATGCAATCTCATTGCATTACCGCTCAGATCAGTTATCGTAAAAGAAACCCTTTTAGAAAACAATAAAGATAAGTTTATCGGAGCCTATCGTTATGATGGATATTCACTATATGACATGCTAAACCTGTCGATACTGAAAAAGAAAAATGAAGCCGATTTCCCTCCAATCATCGATTTATATGTTGAGATTGAAAACGATAAAGGAGAGAAGGTAGTATTGAGTTGGGGTGAAATCTATTATCCTGTTCATCGCCATGAAATTCTTATCGCCACTCAGGTCGCCCGCATCGTTCCTTCAAAAACCAAAGAATTATGGCCTATTCCATTAGATTCAAAACTCATTGTAGCTTCGGATCTATTAACACATCGCAATATAAGTAATCCTACAAAGATCACTGTGAAATCGTATTCCGGGAAATATGAGATTACAAAAGGGATGAGCCCTATGTACTGCAAAGATTTTACACTGTCGGATGGAGGAAAGAAGATGGAAAGTATCGGTACACTACCTACAGAACTAAAAAAATTAACCTATCCAACCGTTTTCTATGGAAGAGGAAAAGGTATTCATGGGACTACCCCATTTACTGGAATATTGTTAAAAGAGTTACTCGCAAAATACTTAAAGACAAATGATCAAAACATAAAAACGGGGTTGTTTGTCATTGCAGGTAAAGATGGATATCACGCTGCCTTTAGTTTCAGTGAAGTGATGAACCGTAATGACCAGAATGATTTTCTGGTTGTTTCATTAGAAAAAGATGAAGATGGAGGCGTTTTTCAGATCTTCCCTTCTGCAGATTTCTTCTCAGACAGAGCTATTAAATCAGTTGAATCCATTAAATTAGTGAATGTGGAGGTCTTGAATTAATTGATGGATCACTATAATTTATTGGTAGGTCCCCAAAAAAGAATTAACATTTATTAAATTGAATTTCATAAATATTGAAAAGCTTTAAAAAAACAGACGATAAGATTTCGAATGCTGGCATACATATATTAAGTATATTGTTTCGTTAGCGGTATTAAATAATCATATAGCATTTTATTCAAGCATAGCTAGAATTGAAGAATTCAGAATAGGTAAAAAAAATAATGATTGCAATTACAAATAAGAGGTAAAATGTGATTTTTTGATCGTATATTTAAACGATTATTTAATAATTGGAGGGATGAAAAACTCATCAACCTTTTTATCTGCATTTGTTGTCTTAATCATTGGAATCACTTTGTCTATTGGGGTTCAATCGAAGCGAAATGAAGCACAATCGCATTTGAAGAGTCGTGAGATTGAATTAGTCATTGAAAATAAAACCGCATCTATTCAACAACAACTTATATCAAGCTTCTCATCCATTGAAATCCTTCAATACCTATTTGGGAAAAAAGATCAGATATCCAGAAATGAGTTTCGAAATTATTCTGTTCCAATATTTCAGGGCAATTCCGGTATCAAAGCTATTTCATGGGTACCCAGAATAGCACTTCAGAATAGAACAAAATATGAATCAGAACTATCAAAAGAATTCAAAAGAGATAGGTTTTCTATAACCCAACTTAACGATAAGTGGGAAACTGTATCCGCAGAAAAACGCCCTTATTATTACCCTGTTACTTATATTGAACCTTTAGCAGAAAACAGCAAGGCTATTGGTTATGATATTAATTCAAATAAAACCCGTGAAATTACAATCAGTGAGGCTATAAAAAAAGATGAGTTTCAAATTACATCAAGAATCAAACTGGTTCAGGACACTTCAGGTTATAGCATTTTAGGTGTATTTCCTGTATTCTTTCATACTGCTTCTGACAGTGTTTCCGAAAAAAATATCCACGTAAAAGGTTTGATTTCTGCAGTTTTTAAAATAGATAAATTAATTGATGAGGCTTTGGCGCATACCAAAAGCACAAATGTTGATCTGGTAATATTTGATGTCACACATAATTCAAGAGATTGTATTTATAGAGCAAAAAAGCTAAACGATAATAACCAAAAGGTTCTATTAAAGAAAATTAAGGTTGCCAGTAGAGAATGGGAATTAAACTTTGTCATCGATCCGGTTTTCTTTAAAATTATAGATCCAAGTGGTTATCTTTTGGCCGGAATTTCCATTTCTCTTCTTTTATTTTTTTTGTTATTATGGCCATTTTTAAAAGAAAAAAGAGCCCAAATTCTTTCTAAAAAACTGAAGGACGAACATATAGTCAGAGTCAAGACCGAACAGTCTTTATCTGAAAATGAAGAATACAATAGGGCTTTGTTTACTCAGGCTACTATTGGATTGGCGCTTGCTACTATGGATGGAAAACTTATTGATATTAATCAGGCTTATGTGAATATCATAGGTCTTACAATAGAAGAAACTAAAAAACTCACTTATTGGGAAATTACTCCTGAAAAATATAAGGAACTGGAAGAGCAGCAACTTGAAAGTTTAAGATCAACAGGACAATATGGGCCCTACGAAAAAGAGTATATCCACAAAAACGGTTATTTAGTTCCTGTCAACTTACATGGTAAATTAATTGAAAGGAAAGGTATAAAATACATCCTTTCGAGTGTAGAAGACATTACAGAACGTAAACATGCTGAAGAAAAATTGCGAATAAGTGAAGCCCGATTATATAAAGGACAGGAAATTGGTCATCTGGGTTACTGGCAACAAGAAATAGGGAGCAAGCTAATCTGGGCTTCTTCAGAAGCCAAAAAAATTTATGGATTTCCATACGTGTCCGGCGAATTACCAATTTCAGAAATATCAAAATGCATCACAAATATCAAACTTGTTCAACAGGCAGGAATCGATTTATTGGAAAATGATAAAAAGTACGATATCGAATTTACCATTAATCCGGCTAATGGTTCACCCCCTAAATGGATTTCAGCAATAGCTGAAATTGAAAAAGATGTGAATGGAAAACCTGTTCGGTTTTTGGGAGTACTTCAAGATATTACAGAGCGAAAAAAAGCTGAGGCAGCGCTAATTGAAAGCGAGGAACGATTCAGGTTATTTATGAACAATAGCCCGGCAATTGCCTGGATGAAAGATACTCAGGGTCATCATGTTTATATTAATAAGACTTATGAAAATCGCTTCAATGTCAAATTAGAAGATTTTTTTGGTAAGACCGACTTCGAACTCTGGCCTGAAGATGTAGCAGAAAATTTCAGAAAGAATGACCTAACTGTCCTGGAATCGAACCATGCTATTGTTGTTACTGAAGATTCATTTCTTCCAAGTGGAGAACGTTGTTATTGGTTAAATTACAAGTTCCCATTCCAGGCAGTATCTGGTCAGAAGTTTGTTGCAGGAATCGGTATCGATATAACCGAACGCATACTAGCTGAGGAAAAAATCCTTAAAACTTCCAGAATGTATGCTTTTATCAGTCAGATAAACCAGACAATTATTCTTACACGGGATAAAGCTAAATTGCTTGAATTAGCCTGTCAGATTGCAGTAGAGTTTGGAAAATTTAAAATGTCATGGGTTGGGCTGGTTGATGAAGAGACTAAACTGGTACACCCGATAACTTCTTTCGGTGATGAAGATGGCTATCTCTCTAAAATCAAAAATATTTCCGTTAGCGACTCAATTGAAGGACGAGGGCCAACAGGACAAGCAATAAGAGAGGGGAAACATTTTATTTGCGATGATTTTGAAATCGACCCGCGGATGAGCGTTTGGAAAGAAGAGGCTTTAAAACAGGGGTACAGGTCGTCAATAGCTTTACCTATCACTCTTTTCGGAAAAGTTATTGGAGCATATACACTCTATTCTTCTGTTCCTTATTTCTTTGATCAGGAAGAAATTAATCTGCTTGATGAAGTATCCAAAGACATCAGCTTTGCACTTGAATCTTTAGAAAATGAGATAAAGAAGCAACAAGCTGAAGTAACTTTACTCGAAAGTGAAGAACGGTATCGTCTCCTGCTTGAAGTTGCCCCTGTAAGCATAGCGGTCCATCAGGATGGTAAGATTGTATTCACAAATCCTGCAGGTCTAAAATTACTCGGCGCCAAATCATATGATCAGATAATAGGCTTACCTATTTCAGAAATAGTTCATCCCGACAATCTTAAGGAGGCCCTTGATCGGACACGGCGATTGATTAATGGCGAAACTGGGTTTTATCCCTGTGAGGATGTTTATGTGAAATTTGATGGAACACCCATTAATGTTGAGGTAATGGCAACCCAGTTAATGTATAATTCAAAACCGGCAATTCAGGTTATAATCACAGATATTACCAAACGCAAGTTAATCGAAGAAGAAATCAAAAAATTCAATATCGAACTTGAACAAAGAGTTGTCGATCGCACAGCTCAACTCCAGTCCCTCAATAAAGAACTGGAGACCTTCACATATTCAGTTTCTCACGACCTGAAGGCCCCTCTGCGCGGTATCGATGGGTATAGTAAACTTTTGTTCGATCTGTATGCCGGAAGTCTAAATGAAGAAGCCCTATCATTTCTAACCACCATAAGAAGTTCTACCAAGCAAATGAACCAGCTTATTGATGAACTCCTGGAATATTCCCGCATGGAACGAAGCACCATGAGGAACGATAAGATAAGAATCCTGGAATTGATTGATGCCATTACCTCTCTGTATAAAGTTGAATTGGTTACAGGAAAATTTTTACTGAAAATGAATGTTCCGGATATAGAGATAGTTGCTGATTCTAAAGGATTTACCATAGCATTGCGTAACTTGCTTGAGAATGCCATGAAATTCTCAAGAGAAAAGTCCAATCCAACAATTGAAATTAAACTGGAAGAGACTATTGACACATGGATTTTAAGTGTAACTGACAATGGTATCGGTTTTGACATGAAGTATCATGAACGAATTTTTGAAATATTTCAGCGCTTACACCGTGCTGAAGATTTCCCTGGTACAGGAATAGGACTTGCCATGGTACACAAAGTCATGCACAGGATGCATGGCAAAATATGGGCTGAAAGCATCCTAGGCACAGGCTCAACTTTTTTCCTTGAATTTCCTAAAAATTATTTAATATGATAACCGATAATCTGAATAATCCGATTTTAATAGTGGAGGATAATCCTGTGGATTTAGACCTCACATTGAGGGCCTTTTCGTCCCGAAAACTTACCAATCCTATTCAGGTAGCCCGAGATGGGGAAGAGGCCCTGGCTTACATTGAAAGATGGGAACAGGGCGAACCCCTTCCGGTAGTTATCCTACTCGACTTAAATCTACCTAAAGTAAATGGACTGGAGGTGCTACAGGTCCTAAAAAATCATCCTGAGTTTAAAACAATTCCGATTGTAATATTAACAACTTCTTCTGAATCATCGGATATGAAATCTGCTTATCAGTTAGGTGTCAATTCATATATTATTAAGCCTGTCGACTTCGAAAAGTTCATTGAAATGGCTAAACAAATCGAACTCTACTGGAATGTAATCAATAAACCTTGTGATTAGAACTAACCAAACAGGGATATCACATTCTGATCTTATTTTAATTTTCACACTGACGACCTAAATAATCCAATCAAAAAATAAATTGGGAATATGCAATTACCGTTTTTGTTTAAAATATTAATTCATCACTAATAATTTCAGTATTATGAATATATTACTGCTTGAAGACAATACAATTGATGCCGGATTAACCCAAAGAAGCCTTTCGGTTTCAATTCCAGATTGTAAAGTTGATATCGTCTCAACCATAAAAAATGCCAAACAATTACTTCAAAAGGCCCCGGATTACGATATTGCTTTACTGGATATGAATTTACCCGATGGCATTGGGTTAGAAGTTCTTATGGAAATCCGACGATTGAATCTGAAAATGGCAGTAGTTATACTCACTGGATCCGGCAATGAAGAGGTAGCCGTTGCTGCCCTCAAAGCAGGCGCCAACGATTATGTGGTTAAACATGATGATTATATATCGCGATTACCCCAAATACTTCATATTGCATTAAAAAATTTCAAACAAAGTCTGCGGTTAAAATCTGAAATAATAAATGTACTCTATATTGAATATCATTCTGCAGATATTGACCTCACCATCCGCCATTTAAAAAAATATGCCCCCTATATACATCTTGAAACCTTGCCAACGGCCGAAGCAGCAATTGACCTTATAACCAGAAATGAAAACGGGTTAAGCACCTTTCATGTCATATTGATCGATTATCGTTTACCCGGAATGAATGCAATGGAATTCATAAAAAAGATCAGACAGGAATACAAATTGGGAATCCCTATAATATTGGTCACAGGTCAAGGAAACGAAGAAGTAGCCATCGAATCACTCAAATTAGGTGCAAATGACTATTTAGCCAAGAGCGAAAACTATTATTTTAGACTCCCATCTCTTATCACCAATGTTTATCAGCATGAAGAATTAATCAAAAAACAAGCTGCTCTGGTTGAAAGCGAAGCAAAATACAGGTTGCTTGCTGATAACTCAGCAGATGTAATTTTTGTTCTTAATACAGAATTAAATTACACATACATCAGCCCTTCTGTAAAAGCCTTAAGAGGATTTGATCCGGAAGAAGCCATAAATCAGAATTTAACAGAGGTTTTAACTCCCGATTCTTACGATAGAGTTGCTACTGTGATTGCTGAAATTATTTCAGAGAATAATACAACACCTGATAAACCAGTACAACCCAGAATAATAGAACTGGAAATGCTCAAAAAGGATAATACAACCGTTTGGACTGAAATAAAAGCATCATTGATATTAGATGATCAGAAAAATATAGTCGGTATATTGGGTACTACGCGTGATATTTCAATACGTAAAAAAGCTATTAATGAACTGATTAAGGCCAAAGAAAAAGCCGAAGAAAGCGACAGGTTGAAAACTGCTTTTTTATCCAATATAAGTCATGAAATCAGAACACCAATGAACGGAATTCTTGGTTTTGCTGAAATATTAAAAGAGCCGGATCTTACCGGTGCAGAGAGAAACGAATACATCAAAATCATCGAAAAGAGTGGTACCCGCATGCTCAATATTATCAACGAAATTGTGGATATCTCCAAAATAGAATCCGGTCAGATTGATCTTGATATTAAAGATTTGAACTTAAACGAACAAATCGATTTTGTCTATTCTTTCTTCCGAATTGAAGCTGAAGAAAAAGGGATAACGCTTTTTGCCAATAAACCATTATCGATAAATGAGTCAATCCTAAAAACCGACAGAGAAAAGCTTCAAACCATTCTTATCAACCTTGTAAAAAATGCCATAAAATATACCGAAACAGGTAATGTAGACTTTGGATACACTGTTGATGTTTCTGGTTCTTTACCTTTATTTAAGTTTTTTGTAAAAGATACAGGAATTGGTATTCCAAAAGACAGATACGATGCAATCTTTGATCGCTTCGTCCAGGCTGATATATTAGATAAAATGGCTCTTCAGGGTGCAGGACTGGGTTTAACAATTACTAAATCATTTGTTGAAATACTCGGTGGAAAAATTTGGGTGGAAAGCGAAGAAGGAAAAGGGTCAACATTCTATTTTACCCTTCCTTTTGAAGGAAACCCCGAAGAGAAAAACACAAAGGGAATAAACGAAATAACTTTACAGGAAAGTGATCTGGATGAAAAATTGAAAATTCTGATTGTTGAAGATGATGAATCATCTGAAATGCTCATTGAAATATCTGTCAAAAATTTAGCACGTGAAATCATTAAAACAAATTCCGGAATTGATGCTATTGAAATTTGTCGTAGTAATCCAGACTTAGATTTGATTCTTATGGATATTCAGTTACCAGGGATAAATGGATATGAAGTAACACGACAAATCAGACAGTTCAACAAAGAGGTGGTGATTATAGCACAAACAGCTTATTGTCTTTCAGGTGACAGGGAAAAGTCACTTGCCGCTGGGTGTAATGAATACATTGCTAAACCAATTCCAAAAGATGCTTTAAAGAATGTGATTTCTAAAATATTTTGAAAGATTTAAGTTTTTAAAGAAAAAACCAACAGTAATAATGTTGTGAGTGGTTTTTAGCTTAAACTTCACAGGGGAATCACTTTTTCCGTAAAAGATCCAACTTTAAAATTTTCTCAATTTTTAGTAAAAGTAATTTTGGCGATATTGGCTTTTTAATGTAGTCGGATGCACCCATCTTCAGCCCTTTCTCTTCATATTCTTTTCCGGTATGACTTGATATTAGTATTACCGGGATACTAATATTATTTTTCTTCAGGTAATCAAGCATTTGATAACCATCGAGGTTGGGCATAGCAATATCGGAAAGGATAAGGTCAAAATTATCTTTAAATATTTTTATCAATGCGGCAATGCCATCAGGGGCAATCTCAACATGATATCCATCCGCTTTAAGAATACTGCTGATCATTTTCTGATTAATAACTTCATCTTCAACCAGTAGAATTCGTCCTTTGCTCTTATCATGGATTGGGTGACCTTTTCGCAAATCTGAAGGTAACAGATTTGCAAGCAATTCTTTCATCGGTATGGTTGCATAAGAAGAAGCGGTATCCGACATCGCGTAAGGGATAACCAGTTCACCATTGTTTATGATTGAGCCACAGGAATAAACTACATTTGGGACATAACCTTCCCGTTCTTCTTCGTTGGGTGAGAGTAGAGGTTCATTTAATTCTCCTATAATTTTTGTTGGGTCATCCAAATCAAGTAAAATTGCGCTTATCACATATTTACGCATTGGTCCAACACCATGAGTAATAACTAACCACCCGAATTCTGTCTCTATTGGGGAGCCACAGTTACCAACCTGTATAAATTCCCAGGGAAATTTGGGAGACTGAAGTTTAATAGCTTCGTGCCAAAGGTTGATTGTATCTGAAAACATAATATAGTTGTTTATGCCATCAATACGCGATAACATTACATATTTCCCTTTTATTTTTCTCGGGAACAGTGCCATTCCTTTGTTCTGAGCATTTTCACCATGGATAGGTCTTACCAGAAAGTCATAAAAATCCTTCGTTTCGATCATCATTGGCATGATTGTAAAACCATTGTAGGCAGTATAGGTCGCATAATAAAGCCGCTGACCATCATCTTCTATAAATTTCACAAAGCGGGCATCTTCAATACCATTACTCTCTGCAGCAGAAATCGGAAATATTACACGGTCTGAAATACCGGTATCCAAAGAAAAAGAAATTCTGTAATTGGAATCACCTAACCAACCAATCAACTGAAGCATCTTATTCTGTGCATCGTCAGGGTTTAGTTCTTTTTTAGCTTCATCAATAGCCCAGTTTAATTCATTGTAATCAAATTCAGATCGTAGTTTATCCAACACACATTTAACAACTTCATTTTCAGTAGAAATTTTATTGATAACATAAACCTCATTAAGCTTCTGGGAAAAAGCATCTTTGCTGTACTTTATGTTATAAATATTTTCTGCTTCATCAATCAATCGGCCCGTTGGGATAAGCTGGAGGTTATTACTGGCATCAAGTAGTCCACCTCTAAAGACAATCGATGAAATATGTCCTTCTCCAGTGGCTCTAAAGCTGATTATCACACGTTTCTGCCCTTCCTCAAGGTCTGATTGATCCGGATCTTCCACCATTGAAGGATTGAAAAATGCTGCAGATTCAATTGAGTATTCAGATGAAAAAAAAGCCCCTATGAGCAATTTTTTATAGTTTGTAAGCTTACTCAAATCCCCGGCTTTACCGGCTAATATATCGGATGTCCTGTCAAAATGTTTTTGAAAAGTACGGGATATGTTTCGATGTCGGGCAGAAAACTCTCTCAATACATGGCTTAAACTCAATCGAGCAGCTTCGTCAGGCATATCAGTCACTTTCTGAATGATTGATAGAATACGGGTTTCAGGACCCGGGAAAAAAAATCTTACGATTACTCTTTTAGGATCACTGTAAAATCGAATGGGTTTTCGTTTAATGGCTGTAATCATAAGTTAATATTTTTCATATATATAGTAAAACTTAATGACTAGTCAAATCATTAACCTTTTACGTTTACTCCCCCAACGACAATCTGACCGGCTTATTGTCTTTACTGGTATAATGATCGATTATTATTTTTATGTCAGAACGTTTATTCAAACAAACGGAAACGAATCTTGTTTCTTCTAATTATAATTTAAATGAGTTATACATAGTGCCTTTTTGAATAAATCCAAAAGGCGTAAAGCATAATCAACCAAAATTTTCCATAAACTCTCCGGCTTTGCTAACCATGTTGCGTGAGCCAATAAAAATAGGTGTTCGTTGATGCAGGCTTTCAGGTTGAATATCCAATATCCTTCTAAATCCATCAGTAGCCATCCCTCCAGCCTGTTCAGCCAGATAGGCCATCGGGTTACACTCATAAAGCAGACGAAGTTTTCCATTGGGATTCTTCTTGGTACCAGGATAAATAAATATGCCTCCCCGAATCAGATTACGGTGAAAATCTGATACCAACGAACCGATATAACGTGTCACAAAAGGTCTGTTAGTTGCAGCGTCATCCTCCTGACAATATTTGATATAACGTTTAACCCCTTCTGAAAAATAAATATAATTTGCTTCATTGACAGAATAAATAGTTCCATCTACAGGATAGCGAAGGTTTTTATGTGATAAGAGAAACATGCCAAGCGAAGGTTCATAGGTAAAAGCGTTTACCCCTTGTCCTGCTGCATAAACCAAAATTGTTGACATGCCATACATCACATAGCCGGCTGCCACCATCTGATTTCCTGGCTGTAAAACATCGATAATTGTACCGGGTCCTGATTCCGATTTCCTTTTATAAATAGCAAAGATTGAACCGATGGGTACATTTACATCTACATTTGAAGAACCATCAATCGGATCGAATGCAACCACATATTTGCCACGATTGGAATAAGAATTCCCAAAAGTAATAAGCCCTTCAGTTTCTTCAGAAACCATGGCACAACACTGTGCACCATTCTCAAGTGCTTTGATAAAATGGTTGTTGGCAAAGATATCAAGCTTTGCCTGCTCTTCCCCCTGGATGTTGTGACTTCCTTCGTAACCAAGAATATCAGCCAGACCGGCTTTATTCACTTCCCGGTTAATATATTTGGCAGCTATGCCAATATCATTTATCAGGCGGGAAAACTCGCCTGTAGCATTGGGAATATGTGCTTGTTGTTCCTGAATAAATTCTACAAGTGTTTTCATAAAAAAGAATCGGATTATATGGTAAGTAATTGAATGAGCTATTTCGGATTGAATATATTAGTGGATATAAGTTGCATCTAAGTATTCCGTGTCGACAAATGTAATTATTTAATATACACAATGGTTTTTTATTGAATATTTAAAAACCAACTCAAATATAAATTTTTTACTAAATCTATTTACAAAATGTCTAGAAAAGATTTACCAATAAGTCAATTGCATTGTTAAGCAAAACAATATCATTGAATACTTGTTTACTGAGTACTTGATAATTGTCCATTATCATTCTAAACATAAAAAAAGAATAGTATGCCGAATAAAATCATGGACCCAATAGGAAAGCTTATGGGACTGCGTTATAAATCACATCCATGGCATGGAGTAGAACTGGGAAATGATGCCCCCTTTGAATTAACATGTTTCATTGAGATGGTTTCGACTGATACTGTGAAATATGAAGTCGATAAGGTTAGCGGTTATCTTCGTATTGACCGTCCTCAAAAATATTCAAACACCATTCCGGCGCTATATGGTTTTCTTCCACAAACGCTGAGTGGAAAATCTGTTGCCGAATATTGTATGGAAAGGTCAGGAAAAACTGAGATCATGGGTGACGGAGACCCCATAGATATTTGTGTTTTGACAGAGAAGACCATCTCACACGGCGATATTCTGGTTAGAGCTATTCCTATAGGAGGATTCAGAATGTTAGATGGTAACGAATCTGATGATAAAATAATTGCTGTATTGGCTCAAGATGCTGTTTATGGCGCCTATAAGGACATCAATGATTGTCCGGAGATGGTTTTAGATAGACTGAAACACTATTTCCTTACCTATAAAGACCTTCCGGGAGAACATCGAAATGTTGAAATAGCACAGACTTTTGGTATAGATGAAGCGCATGAGATAATTCGTCGTTCAATGGACGACTATATCACTAAGTTTGAAGATCTGGAGTCAGTACTGAGACAGGTTTAATGTTTTCAAAAAATAGTCCTGTTGAGGTATAAACCTAAATACTTTCAGATACTTGTAACAATTATTAAACTAACTTTGGATAACAATTTATGAAAGCTATATCATTTATTGTCAATAATGTACTTGTTTAAATAGAGAATCAAAATCATAGCTTTAAAATCAAAAAAATGAAATTAGTAGCATTGGTAACCGGAGCTTCTTCCGGTATTGGAAAAGAAACCGCAAAATTATTGATTCAAAAAGGAGTCATTGTTTATGGTGCAGCCCGTAGAGTAGAAAAAATGGCAGATCTCAAGGATGTGGGCGTCAAACTTCTGGCGATGGATGTCACCAACGAAGAAGAAATGGTTAAGGGTATAGAAGAAATACTCCGAAACGAAGGACGCATCGATATTTTGATAAATAATGCAGGTTATGGCTCGTTTGGCGCCCTGGAAGATGTTCCAATATCTGAGGCTAAATATCAGTTTGAGGTAAACATCTTTGGACTGGCACGATTGACACAACTGGTTTTGCCTACAATGCGGAAACAACATTCCGGTAAAATCATCAATATATCATCCATTGGAGGCAAGCTAGGTGAACCACATGGTGTTTGGTACCATGCCACAAAATATGCCGTCGAGGGATTAAGCGATAGCTTAAGAATGGAATTGAAACAGTTTGGCATTAAAGTGGTAATCATTGAACCTGGCTCTATTATCACTGAATGGAACAGCATTGCGAGAGAGCATTTGTTAAAAGTTTCAGGGAATAGCGATTATAAGAAATTGGCAAACAAACATGCCAATATGCTTGCACAAGCTGATAAATATGGATCAAAACCCATTGTTGTTGCCAAAACTATTGTCAGAGCCGCACTTGCAAACAATCCAAAAACAAGGTATGCTACCGGTGGGGGAGCAAAATTGATATTATTCTTAAGAAGTGTGCTTTCAGATAAAATGTTTGATAAGTTGTTTTTGAGTCTGATGAGGTAAATGCTCTATCATCCTTAAAATTGTATGTTTTCTCTGTAACCTTTTCAGTCCAGCTTTAGTTTGAGTGCAGGCCTAATAACAATCCCATTATTAAGATTATTTTTTTTCCATCTGACGAACGACATGTTCGAAATATCTTGATTTTATTTGTTGACTAGCAACAACTTGCTTGATAGGTGGAAGCTTCAGCAAAGTTCCCAGCACCGCAGCCAATGCCCTGTGGCTAAATAAGACACGGTTATCGAAGATCAGGTCTTGTAACTTTCCCCGTTCCACAGCCATCATGACAGCTTTGTGCACTCCATTTAATGGCGTCAACACTCTTTTTGCCCTGGATTTTAAAATAATACTCTTAGTGTTGCAACTACGGACACACAGACCACATCCCAGACATCGTTCTTCATTAAGCAAGGCCTTTTTACGGTTCGGTTGATGTGCATCGTTAGCCGAAACAAGCGTCATCGCCTCCACAGGACAGACATTCACGCACTTACCACAACCATTGCAAAGCAAATCATTAACAGCCGGGATAAAATTCGTAGTATGTACCGGGTTATATATTGCAAACCGCCTTGCGGCAATCATGGCTTCACAACAACATCCGCAGCAATTACAGATAAAGTTTACCTCCTCACGCACATTCTCACCAAACTGAACCAGATTATGATCATATGCCTGTTGCAACAGATCCATGCATTCCACCGCATCTATCTGCCGGGCATGACCATGTTTGGTAAGAGAAGCAGCAGTGGTATTAAACGTCATACAAATATCCTTGGGGGCATTGCAGTCTCTGCCCATATGCTCCATCTTATGCCGGCAATAACATATTCCCACACCAATATGCGAAGCTGTTTGGATGATTTCTGAGGCACGCTCGTAATCCAAAACATGCAGTGCGTTTTCATTTGATAAGGCAGGTTCATTCACAAAAACTCTTCCAAGCTGTGTTTCACCATTGGCAAAAAGAGCTCTGATAAAATCCTCCTCAACATTTAAATATTGGTAGAAAAGTTCCCCCAACGCTTTCTGATCAATATCATTACGTATCCTCATCATCGAAAACTCAAAGAACCCGGCCATAGGAGGCGGTAAAACATATTCCTGCGTCCCGTTTTGTTCTATGTCAACCAATAATGCACGATCTGCAAGGGTGTCCAGGATTTTTTGAGTGGTATTCAGATCCATTTTCCAGATGCGACTAGCTTTTTCGGCTGTAAAAGGTTTTATGGGCAACAGCGAAACAAGTTGAGCTTCCTTGTCACTGAACAATACCTTTAAAATTTTATTTAACAGTTCAGAAGGTGGGGCGCCCTGTGGAAAACGGTTAAGCCGGTCAACAAGATCTGAATAGGAAGT
>Ga0224523_1000576_pt1 | contig 18446 bp, 8 predicted proteins | sample CFST50metaG_FD_182732 | JGI IMG/M metagenome (GOLD analysis project Ga0224523, IMG submission 182732) | Peat soil microbial communities from Stordalen Mire, Sweden - C.F.S.T50 | ecosystem: Environmental > Terrestrial > Soil > Wetlands > Peat | place: Sweden: Norrbotten County, Stordalen Mire...
TATTTATGGTGTTTATTATAAATATAATAATAATTGTTTAGTTAAAATGCATTGTCAATAATGAAAATGACACAATTTAATACCGATAAATGTTTGGATTAAAACTGCTGAATGTTTGGATTTATACTGTTGAATGTTTGGGTCTTAAAAGCCCTGAAAGGGCGTAATACATTAGCACAGGGTGGAGCCCTGTGAACAATAGGTAGCATTAAAATAAGCCCTGTAAGGGCGCAAGATATTTTAAAATGCAGTAAAATATTAAAACATATCTCCATATAGTATTAATTTTCAATTCTTGCGCCCTTACAGGGCTTAAAAAATAGATCTCCCTTTTTATTCACAGGGCTCCACCCTGTGCTAATGTATTACGCCCTTTCAGGGCTTTTTCATAAAATCATCCTTTAAAAAAACCAGAACATTATTTTGCAAATTGTTCCTGTTGTTTTCCCACTTCGATGAGTTTGTTTTTATTGTCTTGTTGGAGTTTCTTTAGCTTTTCAAGTTCTTCAAGCGTTTTTGCCCCTGATAAAGAGATTCCCTGATTTTCGGTAGGCTCTTCAAGATAAACCAGTTTTTCAGTAGAAGGAACAGACTCAAAAACAAGCTCTGATGGCAAAGGCATATTTACACCCTGAAACAAAACAGATGCTTTGATTTTGATTTTTCCCGGTCTCGTTGAAGCACGAACCAGAATTGGCGCCGTCCCCCACTCCACTTTCTCGGGGTTGGCACCAATTGATTTATCACCAATTATATGTCCTTCTCCTTCGATTTCAAACTTAATGACATAATCATTTAGCCGCTTAACGACCCCTTTGTCATCGGTAACAGATGCGATAACAGTTACAAAATCAGAACCATCAGCAACCAAAGGATGTTGAGGATAATCTAAAGACAACTGGATTTTGGAAGGACGCATTGCAGGGGTCCTGCTGACACGGGCAACCACTTTTCCATCTATCAATCCCTCTACAACAAAACTTGCAGGTGCAGCTCCTTTGTTGCGTGCCCTTGATTTGAGATTTGCAAAGCTATAGGCATCTTTAAATACAACCAGCGGATGTCGCATCATGGAGGTTACCTTATCCACTTTTTGCATCAAAGTATCTTTCCCCATCGAGATCAAGCGAACCTCATCACAATTGGTAAAGACATAGACATCATTTTCGGAAAAGGGAGTGAGTTCATTGGCGATATATATCATTGGGCCGGAATCAGCATTCTCCAATTTTATATTTGGATCGCGTTGACTCATAAACATATAATAAGAATACTTGGGCTGACGGAAATTATCCATAATGCCACCGTAAAAAGGATCAGGATGATAACCTCGATTATGATCAAAGGCATGCCATAAAGCCCCACCAACAAATTGATCAGGATTACGATACATGGTTTCAAAACTGCTGGCGGGATAAGAGGGACTGGCATAATGGATGGCCTGAATCAGTTGTGCATGTTCACCCCAGCCCATCTCTACACGGCTGTTGGAATTGTGCGAAGACCAGTCGTCAACATTGTCGCCCCATTCGCGGGTAAATACACTCTTGTCTATCTTACTGAAATCTATCTGGTATTTTGAAAAGTTTTGTTTCCAATTGGGAGTATTGGAATAGGTCATCTCACCCTTGACGGCATGTGCGTAAACGACATCAAAGAATTGATTTCCCTTGGCATTCAGGTCACAGGCTGTGTATGCTCCCTGGAAAGGATATTCGGCATGCACGGTTTGATGTACTTTCTGGGCAAAATAATCCGGATAGTTGGTTTCGTTCAGGATAGGCTCCCAAAGCAGGACAGAGGGATGATTGCGATCACGCCGTACCATATTCTGGATATCACTGATGACACGTTGCTCGAACTCAGGCGCTTTATTCCAGAACTGCCATCCCGGAGTGGGGACGATCATAAACATTCCCAGTTCATCACAGGCATCCATGAATGCAGGGTCCTGTGGATAATGTGCCGAACGGATGATACGGGTTCCGGCATCACGCAGTTTTTTGACATCCAGCCAATGTTTGGAGTTGGGGACTGCATTGCCTACTAGCGCATAATCCTGATGACGGTTGGTACCAATGAGCTTATCGCCAAAGGGTTTGTTGTTCAGAAAGAAACCTTCTTTACCTCTGAACTCTATTTTCCGAATCCCTATCCGTTCTCGTAGACCATCTACAATCAGGTTTTTGTTTTTAACCGTCATCACCAGATTATAGAGATGTGGATCATCAGGATGCCACAGATGTGGATTGGTCACAATGATCTTCTGTGTAACAGTAGTAAAACCATCTTTTTGTATTGCAAACTTAGAAGTTGCTGTTCCGGCTTGTTTGTTATTCTTATCAAGGAGTACTGCATTCAGTTCATATTTATTGTCAGATGCCTCTTCATTTGTCACTTCGGTCTGAATGACAACGGTGACTGACTTTTCAGAGAAGTCTTCAAAATGGACAAAGACACCTCCGCCAGCGACTTTTCCCGAGGTATTGGCATCGGTGATGTAAGTTTTATTGGTTGAAACCAGCCAGACGTCACGATAGATTCCACCAAAATAACAAAAGTCTAACTGAGCCTGTGGTTTTCCGGGAGGATAAGTGGGGTCGTCACTGTTATCGGCCAATACAGCCACAACATTGTCTCCATTCAGATTAGCATATTTTGTAATATCGATATTAAGCGGCAGATATCCGCCAAAGTGTTCCAATACCATTACACCGTTTACCCAAATTTTGCTCTTGCCCATGATGGCTTCAAAGTAGAGGCTCACTTTCTTGCTCTCAAATTCCTTTCCAAGTTTAAAATGTTTGCGATACCATGCCGGACCTTGGTAATTAACCGATCCGCTAGCCTCCCTGGGCAGTATTTCCAGCCCATGAGGAGTGGAAACTACCTCCCATGATTTATCATTGAAGTTGATGCTCTCAGCTCCTTTGAAATCTCCCTTATGGAATCTCCAACCTACGTTAAAGTTATAAACAGCTCTTCCGCTACCCTGCACTTGAAAGAATCCTGCGGTGGAGTACTCTGTCGAAAACCCAATGATGGGTAAGATTAAAAACAATAAAAGATAACTGTATTTCATTTTGTTAAGGTATAAATTTGATTAATTGGTTTCAGCTATTCTTGTCTCGGGGATAACACCATAAGATTTTTCCAGACCTCCAAGGTTTATAATCAGCCGGTCAAGGATAACTCCGGGATCCATCATGTAGATCTTCAAATTGTGTTTTCCTTTATCAATGGGTTGGGTCTTGAATTTACTATCTGCACTGTTTCTTAATACGTTTAGTTTCCATGTTTCACTTCGGCCTACTGTCTTAAAATCAATGATCTTAAGCGGTCCATCGTCAATTGATGCAGCAAAACGCACACCCCAGTTTTTATTCAACTCGTGGGTAGGCAATGTATAAACCGTTACTTCGGGAATAGCTGAATCAAAAGTGTAGAAATCATATTGCACAAAGGGAGATTGTTTTTTTATCACCTCAGGATCTTTCAGATCCAAAGTAGGTTTTATACTTAGCAACAAAGCTTCCAACGCGTTTCCGGTATGGCCTAAATCTTCCTGAACAGCCCATACATTGGTTCCCTTTGGAGTATTCTTATTGAAATTTGAAGCAAATATTGAGACAATCCCATTATCTTCTATAGCGCCTTTGTAATCTTTCAAATCAGCAATGCCGGGATTGAGGACATTTACATAGATTACATATTTTATTGCGGTTGCCTTATTTTGTTTGTTGGTGCCGGAAATTGTAATCTCACCACTTAATTTATCCTTTACAGGCATGTTCTGCCAGTCAATGGAAACCCAAATCCGCTGCTGCTGCTTTCCACTTACATTTTCCAGCACGCCCTGATCCTGAGATAGTTTAATCCATTTATCTGAAACCGTTGTAGTCCAGTCTATCTGTTCTTTACTGCTTAAGTAGACATCGATAAAATATTTTCTCCTTGTAAGTGCATTGAAGGAAGGAAGTGATAGTTTACAGATGCCGGATGCCGTTACCGTGGAATCCTTATAACGAAATCCTTCGGTGGCCAAACCCCAGATAGAAGTTGTGTCAATAACAATTTTTGGAATCATCGGTTCCTGATAGACAGGCAGGTTTCTGGGATCCATGGACATCATCCCCTTCCATTTACCATTAGCCATTTGGTTATTGTAAAAGGAGGTTTCCAGTTTAATGCTATCGTATGCTGTCTTTGACATTGCGGCATAATCCAATGCAACCATCCTGTTCTGTTTACCATAGAGATAGCTCTTATCCCTGTAAAGGAACTTTTTACTGATCAGAGAAGCACAAACCACAGGATAATACACCAGTTCATAGAAAGCATCCTGAACGAAGGCATCCATCCCCTTTCTTAGGTTCATCGCCTTGCTTTCCAAGGCATTGAATTTGTCTATTCTTAGCTGAGCCTCATCTCCATAATAAAAATGGTTGTATTCGGTATAATTGGTTTTGGTAGTAGGTTCGGTTTGGCTCCATCCCATAAACTCGGGTCTTCTTTCAAAAGCCAACTGGTAATAATCCCACATTATATTGTTGATACTTTTTGCTTTCTGAGTGCCAAAGATACCGGCAGTCCAGTTCAACATATGTGCTTTTACATACTCACTTTTTTTGAAAGGTTCGGCATTATAAGCCATATCCAGAAATAACTGCATGTTGTATTCGATGGGTTTTAGGTCGCCAACATTCAAAACCCAGATCCTGTCGGTTTTCGTTTCAAATGCTTTCATCATCTCTTCCCTGATTAAGGCAGGGTTCGTAGAGCTCAACCAGGTATAGTCATGGGGTCTTCCCCAGTATTCTCCGTGATAGTAAACACCAGAACCACCCGAACGAGTCTGTTCGTTCTGATCGTCCAACCGTTGGATATATCCGTAATTATCATCGGGCCAGACGATAGTTATATCATCAGGCACCTTCAGATTGTTGTCGTAAATATCCAAAACCTCTTTGTAGGCTGTAAAAACCTGTGGGATAGCAGCTATATTTTTATTTACATATTTTTTGAGCATATCACGCTGATCGGCAAAGATCTGTTCGAGTAAAGGAACAGTCTCAGCAATGGTCTTGACCCCCTCTATCCCACTGTCATGGACTCCACGCATACCCATTGTATAAATCACTTCGTTCGAGCTACTCTCTTTTACCCGCTCTTCCCAATATTTCTGAACGGCCGTTTTGTTGGTCACATAATTAAATGCCCCCATTGTCTTTTCATCCCATTCACCCACATTGTTTCTTAACATGGGTTCGGCATGTGAAGATCCAATGACGATGCCATAATCTTCTGCCACTTTTTTATTATCCGGATAATGGAAGAAAGCCTTGGTGCTTGGATGCATGGCAGGCCAAATCAGATTGGCATTCAGTCTCAACAACAATTCAAAAATCTTTGCATAGGTTTTGGGACCGATATCTCCTGTCTCGGGTTCAAAAGTCTTTGCCGCCCAGGGTTGCAGCCCCCAATCTTCATCATTCAGGAAGATCCCGCGATATTTTACCGAAGGTGGTGAGGAAATATAATCAACATTTTGAAGTGTAATCTCTTTTTTATGGACAGTAGGGACATCAGCCCACCAATACCAGGGAGAAACTCCGATAGCTTGAGAAATATGAAATACGCCGTAAGCAGTACCCCGCCTGTCGCTTCCGGCAATCAATAAGGCACTGGTAATATTAGCAAATGGTTTGTCAAACGCCTTGATCAGATAACTTTCCCATTTACCTTTTAAGTTGATATATTCTTTTGATTGTTGACCCAATAGGTCCTGAACAAGTTTTGACTGAAGTGAACCTATGATAATTACATTCCCTTTTACATTTGAAATCTCATCAGTAACAACAGGAAGATAACCGGTTACGCGTTGAATATCCTGAGCCAGGAGGGTGGCAGCTATTGAATCAAGTTTACTGTCATGTAGTGCATATACAATGGAAACCTTTGTTGTTTTATTGATTAGTGTGAAATCAGCAGCTTTAGAAAAGGAGCATAAACCCACTAAACAAATAATACTGAACCATTTTTGCGTAATCATAGAGAATTCATTAAGTTTGCCTGTAAAAGTAATAAATCAATTATCACCAAATATAGCAACAATGAATAGGAAGTCGTTAATTCTGATTTTGGTATTCCAGATTATTATGCTTGCAGGTTTTTCACAATTAACCACATCTGGATCAGGACGCGAAACACGATTGTTTAATGAAAACTGGAAGTTCTTTAAAGGAGATCAGGCGAATGCATTCCTGACTACATATAATGACAATGACTGGAGGAGTGTAGACCTTCCGCATGACTGGTCTATTGAGGGTCCTTTTGATACTAAATGGGCCAGCGCCACAGCCTATTTACCGGCTGGGATTGGTTGGTACAGAAAGACTTTTACAGTGCCGACAAATGACAAGAATAAAAAAGTCTTTATATATTTCGAAGGGATTTCTAAAAATGGAGAAGTTTGGATCAATGGTCATTATTTAGGAAAACGTCCAAACGGATATATCTCTTATCAATACGATTTATCTCCTTATCTGAATTTCGGTAAGCAAAATATTCTGGCAGTTAAAGTTGATCATCAGGAGTTTGCAGACTCGCGGTGGTATGCGGGTTCCGGTATCTATAGAAATGTATTCCTGATCACGACAGACCGGCTTCATATCAAAAAATGGGGAGTATTTACCACCACGCCACAGGTAAGTAAAGAGAAAGCTACCATGGCTGTCAATGTTGCCATTGAGAATAATTCAACAGTAAATCAAACCATAGAAATTCAAAATACACTTTCAGACAGCAAAGGAAAAATAGTAGCTCATGCTACTAAATCAATATCAGTTTCTGCATCGGAAGAAATTGTGTCAGATGTCTCGCTGGAGATCAGCAATCCAGCTCTTTGGTCAACAGAACAACCTTCTCTTTACACTCTGTCTACCGTTTTAAAAAAAGGGACGGTTCTACTGGACAAAATAGACACGAAAGTGGGTATCCGTGACTTTCATTTTGATCCAAATACAGGCTTCACACTGAACGGCCTCCCAATGAAGATTAAAGGCGTCTGCGTTCATCACGATGCAGGGTGCCTGGGTGCCGCTGTGCCTAATGGCGTATGGGAACGAAGATTGCTAAGACTGAAAGAGATGGGGTGCAATTCCATCAGGATGAGTCATAATCCACATGCTACAGAGCTCTATGATTTGTGTGACAAACTAGGTTTCCTGGTCATGGATGAAGCTTTTGACGAATGGGAAGGTGGAAAGAACAAGTGGATCCAAGGCTGGAATGTAGGTACACCGGGCACGCAAGGCTATCATGAATCATTTGCAGAATGGCACGAAAGAGATCTACGCGATCAGATCTTAAGAAACCGCAACCACCCATCCATCATTATGTGGAGCATTGGCAATGAGCTTGATTATCCCAACGACCCCTATTCACATCCTATTCTGGACATTGGAACCAATCCACAGATATTTGGAAGAGGCTATCATCCCGAGGCACCAAATGCTGACCGTCTGGGTGTTTTGTCCAGGGAGCTTGTAAAGATTGTTAAGCAATATGATACGACTCGGCCAGTTACTGCAGCCCTGGCAGCAGCCATTATTTCTAATGAGACAGGTTATGCCGATGCCCTTGATATTGCAGGTTATAACTATCAGGAATACCGTTATGCTGATGATCATAAAAAGTATCCCAACCGGATTATATTGGGCAGTGAGAATGGTTTTGCAAAGGATGCCTGGGACGATGTCGCCAAAAACGATTTCATCTCTGGACAATATATCTGGACAGGTATTGAGTATCTTGGCGAGGCAGGTAAGTTTCCTGCTAAACACAGCACCTCTGGTTTACTCGACCTGGGTGGATTAAAGAAACCGGAATATTTCTTCAGGCAGAGCCTTTGGAGTGATAAACCCATGGTCTACATCGGCACTACGTTAATTACAAATAGAGATGAAGCGACCTCTTTTTGGACGCAGAAGAAAGCAGATCCAACATGGAATTACGCGAAAGGAGATAAAATCAGAATCAGTTGCTTTACCAATTGCTCGTCAGTAGAACTATTTTTAAACAACAAGTCGCTGGGAACAAAGAAAAGAGCAGACTTTGAAAAGACCGGAGTAATTTACTGGGATACGCCATTTGAAGCCGGAACATTGAAAGCTATTGCAAAAAACGCCAACAACAAAGAGATTGTTCAGATACTAAAGAGTGCAGGTCCACCGACATCTATCACTGCGACCGCAGACACCAAACAAATGAGTAGTTCAAAACATGGACTTGCACAAATAGAATTGACAATTACAGATATAAATGGCATTCCGGTGTTTTTGACGCAACCTGAAATTAGCTGTACCACAAATGGTTCGGCTAAATTATTAGGCTTTGAGAATTCTAATCCAACCGACACCACACGATACAAAATAAATAAACGAAAGGCTTACAAAGGAAGATTAGTAGCTTATGTCCAGGCTGCAGACAAGGTAGGCCCTGTAAAACTGACGTTTTCTTCTCCGGGCTTAAAACCTGCCATTGTTGAATTGGAGGTTATCAAATAAAATCTATCATCATTCTAAAAACAGTTATGTATATGAATAAATTATCTCTTGTTGTTCTGATGCTCTTCCTGTCATTGGCATCTTGCCTGAATGCTCAAAAGGTCACGCCGCCAGTACCCTACGGACCACTCCCTTCTAAAGCGCAGTTGCAATGGCATGAAACCGAAATGTATGCATTCATTCATTTCACCATCAATACCTTCACCAATAAAGAGTGGGGCTATGGGGATGAGGATCCTGCACTTTTTAACCCCACAGACTTTAATGCCGACCGGATTGTTTCAATCTGTAAAGCAGCCGGATTAAAAGGGGTTGTCCTGACCTGTAAACATCATGACGGCTTTTGTCTCTGGCCTACTAAGACCACAGATCACAATATCACAAAGAGTCCCTGGAAGAATGGCAAAGGTGATGTAGTACGTGAGATCTCCGATGCCTGTAAAAGACAAGGAATGAAATTCGGGGTTTATCTCTCTCCCTGGGACAGAAATAACCCCAACTATGGAAAGCCTGAATATATCAAAATCTATCGGGCTCAATTGAAAGAGCTCCTTACCAATTACGGACCCGTCTTTGAACAGTGGTTCGATGGAGCCAACGGTGGCGATGGCTATTATGGTGGGGCCAGAGAAAAGAGAACTATTGATAAGTCGTCTTATTACGATTGGCCCAATACCTGGAAAATAGTACGCGAGCTACAACCTATGGCTGCTATATTTGGAGATGTGGGTCCTGATGCCAGATGGGTCGGGACAGAGGAAGGTCATTCCGGAAACCCCTGCTGGGCTACCTACACGCCACATGGAATGAAAGACCGCGACAAACCCTCCAATGGAGATGTCATATCCGATGAGGGTATGAATGGACAACGAGATGGTAAATACTGGATACCGGCTGAGGTCGACTTTTCAATTCGTCCGGGGTGGTTCTGGCACGAGAGTGAAAACTCAAAAGTGAAATCCCCCGAGGATCTGTTGAACCACTATTTCAATTCAGTAGGAAATGGCGCCAATATGATTCTCAACATTCCTCCGGACCGAAGAGGACATGTATATGAAACCGACTCCATCTCATTGATTGGGTTTGGCAGGTTGATCCATCAGATGTATGCTAAAAACTTTGCAACCGGGGCAAAAATAACAGCCAGCAATACCCGTGGTAATTCTCCGATATACGTTACGAAATGGATGCTTGATAAGGACAGATATACCTATTGGGCTACTGATGACAGCGTAAAGACAGCCAGTCTTGTTTTTCAACTTAAAGGGAAACAGCGTTTTAATGTATTCCTTATGCGGGAAAACATTAAACTGGGACAACGTATTGACGACTGGGCGATAGATGTTATGGAGAATGGAAACTGGAAAGAATATGCAAAAGGTTCTGCGATAGGAGCTTGTCGTCTGGTGAGGGGCCCATTTGTAACCACCGACAAAGTCAGAATCCGGATAATAAAAGCTTCGGCATGTCCATGTGTCAGTGAAGTTGGCATCTACGCTGAGTCCAGCAACATGAACCAGGTAAATTAATTTAAAATCAGTTTATCTTTGTATTATCTTTGCAAAACAAAATATTTCAACTCAGCGAATGTATTCTAAAAACGCAACCGGACATACGCTAACTTGCCGACCTCAGGCTTTTACAACCAATACAAGCCGACCGCTTGTATTGAATATACTATTCTCCGAAATGATTATCAGCACAAATTAGCAAGACAGTTTTCTAAAACTACTTTGTGTAAAAACCAATAATACGAATCCGGAGAGCAATCTTCGGATTCTTTTTTTTATCAGCAATTTATGAATAACCGTTATCAAAGAATCGCTATTAAAGTTGGAAGTAACGTCCTGACCCGGGCAGACGGAATGCTCGACATTAAGCGTATGACACAACTCGTGGATCAGATCATCGAACTCAGGAACAGGGGTATAGAAGTAATTTTGATCTCCTCTGGGGCGGTAGCTGCAGGTAAAAGCAAAGTTCAACCCAACCGGAAACTAGATGCAGTCTCTTCACGCCAGCTATGGTCTGCCGTCGGACAGGTACGTTTGATCAATAATTACTATGATCTGTTCAATAAACACAAGACAGTATGTGCGCAGGTGCTTACCACTAAAGACAACTTCAGAGACCGCATGCATTATCTGAACATGAAAAACTGTCTGAACACTTTACTTGAAAATAACGTTATTCCTATCATCAACGAAAACGATACCATCTCAATTACAGAGCTGATGTTTACAGACAATGATGAGCTTTCAGGACTTATTGCTGCTATGATGGATTTTGAGGCACTCATTATCCTCAGTAATATTGATGGTATCTATACCGACCATCCGGACAACCCTGGGGCTACATTGATTCCTGAAGTTAAAATCGATACTATCAACCTGGCTAAACATATCAAGGCTACAAAATCTGAGTTCGGCAGAGGAGGCATGATCACAAAATCAAATATCGCCCGCAAGATCGCGGAACAGGGTATTCATGTACATATTGCAAACGGGGAAAGGGATAACATACTCCTCGACTTACTCGATGAAGACACTACAGTTTTAAACACCCATTTTATCCCCAACAAGAAGAAATCATCAGGTATTAAAAAATGGCTGGCACACTCAGATAGTTTTGCAAAGGGAATCCTCACCATCAACGAGGGCGCTTGCAAAGCCTTATTCTCTGACCATGCCTCAAGCCTGTTGCTTATAGGCGTAGAGGGAGTGCAGGGTTACTTTAAAAAAGGTGATATCATCAAGATTGAAGATAAAAATGGCAATGAACTGGGGCTGGGGAAGACGCTTTATGATTCAGATAAGGCTACCCTTTATGCAGGAAGCAAGAAAAAACATCCTATTATTCATTACGATCACCTTTATCTACATGAAACAACCGCTTAATAATTGATTATCCCTATTGATAATGAAATCTCTTTAAAAAATGAATACCACTGAATCCATTTTAATAGCCGCTAAAAAAGCAACCCAGACAGCAGCCCTTCTTTCAGAACATGAAATCAATCATTTGATTGAGCAGATGGCAGCGGCGGCTATACTGAATATCCCATATATTATTGAGGAAAACAAAAAAGACCTGGCCTTAATGGATCCTCAGGATTCTCGTTATGACAGGCTAAAACTCACACCTGACCGTATTCAAGGCATTGCCTCAGATTTACGGAATGTGGCCACGCTGCCTACACCATTGAACAGGATTCTCGCAGATTCTATCCAACCAAATGGACTACACATCAGGAAGATCAGTGTGCCATTTGGTGTTATCGGTATCATTTATGAAGCGCGACCCAATGTCACTTTTGATGTAGCTGGACTTTGCCTTAAATCCGGTAATGTTTGTGTCCTTAAAGGAGGTAGTGATGCAGGCTTTTCTAATCAGGCTATTGTTTCTATTATTCACAAAGTTTTTGAAGACAGTAACATAGACCCTAATATAGTATGCCTTTTACCATCTGACCGGGGAGCCACCGCTCTATTATTAAATGCCAGAGCGTATGTCGACCTGCTGATTCCAAGAGGAAGTCAGTCACTGATAGATTTTGTCCGCGCGAATGCAACGATACCTGTCATTGAAACAGGTGCTGGCATTTGTCATACTTACTTTGATGAATATGGAGACATCACAAAAGGTCAAGCTATAATAAACAATGCCAAGACCCGCAGAGTAAGTGTCTGTAATGCATTAGATTGCCTGATCATCCATCAATCCAGATTGAAAGATCTTCCCTTTTTATGTGAGAAACTGGCAGAAAGCAACGTTGAGATCTTTGCAGATGCCTCTTCATTGGATGTATTAAAAGAATATTATCCAAATGAACTTTTAAAAGAAGCTACTTCAGAAAGCTACGCGACAGAGTTTCTATCCTATAAAATGGCAATAAAGACCGTCGGAAATATGGATGAGGCACTGGATCACATTGCATTAAACAGCTCTAAACACAGTGAAGCTATCGTAACTGAAAATTCAAATACAGCTGATCGGTTTCTGAAAAGAGTAGATGCAGCAGTAGTGTATATCAATACATCTACAGCGTTTACAGATGGAGCACAATTTGGATTAGGAGCCGAGATTGGCATCAGCACACAAAAACTTCATGCCCGTGGACCCATGGGACTTGAAGAACTGACAAGTTACAAATGGCTTGTAAATAGTGACGGCTGCATAAGAGAATAACATCTCTTCATCTGAATCTGATAATGAATTTATCCGATTCAATTCTTTACCCATAATTATTTTCTTTAAAGATGATAATTTAATCAGGCTATGTTGTAAATTTGAAAACGCGTAAAGTATTCCGATTGTCATAATAATCAGTTCTCTGGATGTTCAACATTATAATCTTCATCTGATGGAATCACAAAAGTTTTCAGTCATCAAAACAAATTTAAATGCTATCCTATTTTCAGTGGCTATTGTAATTGCAGCAATAGTAATTGGCCATGCTTACATGAACAGGAATATAGTAGTTGGAGATATTTCTGTTACAGGACTTGGAGAGAAAAACTTCATTTCAGATTTAATCGTATGGAAAGGCAGCTTTTCAAAGGATAATATTGATTTGAAACAAGCCTACACTGATCTCGAGACTGATAAGAATAAAATAACTGATTATTTGAAACAAAATGGAATAAATCCAAAGGAAATTGTTTTTAGTGCAGTAAATACAATCAATAATACCAAGAAAAAATATTCCCCTGAGGGCAAAATAATAGGTGAGGAATTTGTAGGATATTCATTGACTCAGTCAATTCAAATATCGTCAAAGGAAGTTGAAAAGGTTGAAGATATATCCAGAAAGATCACAGAATTATTAAATAAAGGAATAAAATTTCTCTCAGAGTCCCCCAGATATTATTATACAAAGTTAACTGAGTTAAAAATTGAATTGGTTTCAAGAGCTACTGAGGATGCAAGGTTAAGAGCAGAAAAGATATCTGAGAAATCAGGAGGGAAAATAGATAAACTCAAATCAGCTCAAATGGGCATCATTCAAATAACAGGTCAAAATTCGAATGAAGATTATTCTTATGGTGGAACTTTCAATACATCATCAAAAGAAAAGACAGCTTCAATAACAATGAAGTTGACCTATAAAATCAAATAAAAACATAACGTATATTTACAAATTGTGCATATTTACGAGAGTACTCCTTTTTCAACTTATTAGAACTACTATGATAAGAACTATTACCTTTTTAATGACGTTGCTTTTGTATGTATCATTGGGTGCATCCGCGGAGTCAAAAGCCAAGAAAATCATAGGAAAGTCTCCTTTTTACAATGTAATGGAATATGGAGCCAGGGGCGACGGGAAAAATCTTGACTCACCGGCAGTAAATCTGGCTATTGATGCGGCCTCCAAAGCAGGTGGGGGCACTGTTTTCTTCCCTGCCGGAACTTATCTGTCAGGGTCTATCCGTTTAAAAAGCAACATTGCCCTATACCTCGATCAGGGTGCCACTATCGAAGCCATAAAGGACACTACTGCTTACGACAAACCAGAACCCAATGAATGGGGTGACAAATTCCAGTATCAGGATTTTGGTCATAGTCATTGGCACAACAGTCTGATCTGGGGCGAAAACTTAGAGAATGTTTCTATCCTAGGCCCTGGTAGGATATATGGCAAAGGACTTACACGGTTTCTAAGGCAGGACAACCTTCCAAACGCATTAGGGAATAAAGCCATTGCCTTGAAAAACTGCCATAATGTTATCTTCCGTGATTTTCAGATTCTCCATGGAGGCCACTTTGGTATCCTCGTAACAGGTGTTGACAACCTAACCATTGATAACCTGAAGATCGACACCAACCGTGATGGCATGGATATAGACTGTTGCAGAAATGTCCGTGTCTCAAACTGTTATGTCAATTCACCCTGGGATGATGGTATCTGTCTGAAAAGCTCCTTTGGGCTGGGTTATGCCCGTTCCACCGAAGAGGTAAACATCACAAACTGCTGGGTATCCGGAGGATTTGAAGAAGGTACTGTATTGGATGGAACCTATAAACCAATAGGTTCAGGCTACAAGGCTAACTTTACGGGTAGAATCAAATGCGGTACTGAATCTAATGGTGGAGGATTCAAACATATCACCATTTCGAACTGTACTTTTGAAAGCTGTCAGGGACTGGCACTGGAGTCTGTCGATGGAGCCTTACTCGAAGATGTGACGGTAACCAATATAACGATGCGTAATATCATCAGCTGTCCAATATTTCTCCGTCTGGGAAGTCGTATGCGTGGCCCCGCAGGCGTACCGGTGGGAAAACTCCACAGGATTATCATTAGCAATATCATAGCATATGACACTAAACCAAGCTACTGTTCCATCATCACTGGTATCCCCGGAAATAATATTGAAGATGTCCAGCTGAATAACATTCAGATCTACTGTACCGGTGGTGGTACAAAAGAGATGGCATCAAAAGAACCACCTGAAAAAGAAAATGCATATCCTGAACCCGGGATGTTTGGATCTACTCCCTCTTATGGTTTTTACCTACGCCATGTAAAAGGAATAGAATTCAACAATGTTCAGGTAAGTTATACCGACAGTGAAGAGCGTCCTGCTTTCTATCTGAACGATGTCAAAAATGCAGATTTTCTTAATGTAAAAGCACAACGAACTGATGGAGTAGTTGAATTTGTATTAAAAAATGTCGAGAACTTCCATACTCATTACACATTATCAATACCTGATACAACAATAACTAAGACTGAAGGTTCATCACTCTAAAAAAAGGTAACTAGAGGTAACTTTTGATATAAATGGTATAAACATTTTATTAGAAGTATATTAGGAATACTTTAACATTTCCCAATAAACTTTGTTTATAAAGAATCATCTAATCCATATTAAAAAATTAATTCTTTTACTAAGAATCCAAAAAACATTTACTTGTGAAAACATTTAATTTATTGCTGACTTTAAAATCAAGGGTCCTGATTATACTGGGATTAGTTATAGTCGTATTGTGTCATCCTGTTAATCTGAAAGCACAGAATACTGTCATCATAAATGGCATTATCCAGGAGAGCGGAACAAAAGCCCCGCTAGAATTTGCTTCTGCTTCTCTATTGACCGTAAAAGATTCAACCCTTGTCAAGGGAGCCATAACAAAAACCAATGGTGGATTCACTTTTAGCAATGTAGTGCCCGGAACATATAAACTTAGACTTTCCTTTGTTGGTTATTCGACACTCCGTAAGACAATTACTGTTCCCGGTAACCCCGCAACACAAAACATTGGAAATTTCCAATTAGACCAGGTTAAGTCTCTCATGAATGAAGTGGTTATTACAGCTACTCTCCCGGTGATTGTTAAAAAAGATACTTTGGATTATAATGCCGATATGTTCAAAGTTGAAAAGAATGCCGTTGTCGAGGACATGCTTAAAAAATTACCCGGGGTCGAGATCGACGGATCGGGTAAGATAACGGCACAAGGTACCGATGTTTCAAAGGTTTTTGTCGATGGCAAACAATTCTTTGGTAATGACCCTTTGCTGGCAACGCAGAATCTACCGGCAGACATGATTGCCCGGGTTCAGGTCATAGATAAGAAATCCGATCAGGCTGAGTTCTCTGGTGTTGACGATGGACAAGTGGATAAAATCATCAATATCATTACCCGTCAGGGATACAAACATGGTTCTTTTGGTAAGGCCAATGCCGGTTATGGCAGCGATGACCGCTATGATGAAGGCTTAATGTTTAATAATTTCAAAGGCGACAGACAGTTCTCCATCATTGGCATGGCCAACAATACCAACAACTTGCGTTTTACGCTTGATGCTTCAAATGTACTCAACAACAGAGCCGGAAGCACATTATCCACTGCCAGGTTTGGTCGTATGGGTGGTGGCGGTGGCGGCAGAGGCCCGGGTGGTGCAGCAGGTGCAATAGGAGGAGGAGGAGGCTTTAGCTCCATGACTTCTGCCGGGAGAGGTCTTTCTCAAAGTGGTGTCAGTGTTACTGATGCTGCCGGTGTCAATTATCATGACAAGCTAAGTCCTAAAATAGACTTTACAGGCAGCTATTTTTACAACTCAAATGACAAGACCCTCAACCAACTCACGTTGACTCAGACTTTAAAAGCTGACACCAGTATCTTTAAACACGACACTACCGGCAATATCACCAATACCATTAATCATCGTGTGAATATGGAATTTAATTATACCATTGACACCATGAACTCTATCCTTTTCAGACCTACTGCAAGTTATGTGCTCTCAAATTCCACTAATTCCTCCAACAGCACCACAGATGGCTCATCAGGAGCAGAACTGAATTCATCAAACTCAACGGTAAGCAATAATGGCACGAACTGGAATTCCGGCGCGACCTTGCTGTTTCGCCATAAGTTTCAAAAACCCCGTCGTACTTTCTCGTTAAATCTGACAGGACAACTGACAGATGGAAATACCGACAGTTACAATAAGACAGCAATATCTATATTTGGAACTCCAAACGGAATTCCTTCTGTGACCAACCGTAACCTGCTATTTAACAATACCTCTTCTTCTGATGGCTTTACAGCAAGAGCTTCTTATACCGAGCCTATCTCAGCCTATAAGACTTTAGAATTTAATTATTACTACAGTCTGTCTGATAACAACTCAAAGCGTGCAGCCTACGACTTTAATGAACTGACGCAAGCATGGGACAAGCCTGATACAACCTATTCCAACCAATACTCCAATACTTTTATCAACCAACGACTTGGAGTAAGTATTCAATCTAAACACGATAAACTCATTTATACTTTGGGTCTTGGGTTTGAATCTTCTAATATGCTGAGTAAAACACATGTTCTGGATACGCTTTTCAACCGGACACTCAAGGCATTCGATTTTTCTCCCACCGCAAGCCTGAATTATTCATTCACAACAAAGAGTCGTCTAAACCTGCAATACAGGGGGACAACCAATCAGCCAACCGTTGATCAACTTCAACCCATCGTCTCTGACCCTAATTCATTGACCATCCGCAAAGGAAATCCTGATCTGAAATCGAGTTTTACTAATGACCTTTCCTTAGGATACAACGATGTAGATGCTAAAACATTTGCAAATTATTTCGTCAACATTCAATATAGCAATGTATTGCGTAGTATTTCAAACAGCTACTTTAATGGCCCGAATGGTGAACAGATCATCATGCCAATAAACGTCAACGGCTCATATGATGCTGCTTTAAATTTAGGTATGGGACGACCCATTGCAAAAAACAAATACTCTATCAATACTTCTGGAAGTCTGAGATGGAGTAATGATGTAAGTTATGTCAAGAATAGCTCCACGGCTTTAAACACAAATACGATTGTCGATACGATCCATTCACAACTCAACACTACCCGTACCTTAACAGCCGGATATAACCTCTCGGCAAGCATCAACGGGAAAGTCGTAATGTTTACTTTAGCAAGTCGTATCAATTATAATCGTGCATGGCAGAGTATCCAGACCACACTTCCCAGTACCTATGTCAGTTATAACTTTTTAGGCGATCTAAAAGTTATCCTACCATTTGGAATGACCTTTGCTACCGACTATCAGTACAACATCAACACCGGTTATGGTGCAGGTTACAATAAAGACTATGCATTATGGAACGCTTCCATCGCACAGGATATGTTGAAGAGTAAACGGTTACAGTTTAAATTCCAGATCTTTGATATCCTTGGACAGAATCAAAGTATCCGCAGGTCTATCAATGGCAGCAATATTACAGATACAAAATCAACCATTTTACCACAATACTGTATGTTTTCACTCACCTTTAACTTCAATAACTTCCTGAAACCCGGTGAAAGTATGCCACAAAACGGTATGCGTCAAAGAGGTGGTTTTGGCGG
>Ga0224523_1000577_pt1 | contig 18445 bp, 20 predicted proteins | sample CFST50metaG_FD_182732 | JGI IMG/M metagenome (GOLD analysis project Ga0224523, IMG submission 182732) | Peat soil microbial communities from Stordalen Mire, Sweden - C.F.S.T50 | ecosystem: Environmental > Terrestrial > Soil > Wetlands > Peat | place: Sweden: Norrbotten County, Stordalen Mire...
CAATGGTTGCTGTTAATAAACTCAATGAGATGACAGGGAAAAAAGCTATTACCAGCGGAATGCTTTCAAATGTACAAGGTGATTTCTTTTCATATCTGTCTGACAAGCTGGAAAAAAACACTCAGAAATACCTTCCTTCTGAAAAGTTATTCGACAGTTTTTCTAAAACTGTTTCGAATAACACTAATATAGCACCACAGTTTGGTGAAATAAGCAGCCTGGGTGATAATGGAGGAGATTTTATTTTTATTCTGAAGTAATATGGAAATATTGTTGCAATTGAAAATCTTAAAAAGAGATGGCTAGGTCAAAAAAAACGGTATTCCTCTTTTTCCTGCTTACTGGCTGTTTTATTATATCAACCTGCGAACGGAAGTTCGAAAAAGTAATGAATGTATCAACCGGAACTTCCACTGATATCACATCAAATTCAGCTACAGTAGGTGGTCAGATTATTGACCTTGGAGAAGGGGCTACCCAGTATGGACATTATTATGGAAAAACCCCAGGTGTTAAAAATACTGGTATTAAAACAACAAACGGAGTGCCTAAAGGGACAGTTAGTTTTACGAGTAAACTTAATAATCTCGATGCAGGGATTAAATATTATTATCAAGCATACCTAACTGATGGAAAAGAAATTGTCTATGGTTCGGAGATCAGTTTCTCCACAATTCCATCTTCAACGGTTCCGGGTGCACCTACAATAGGGATTGCGACAGCAGGAAATGCTCAGGCTACGGTAACATTTACAGCACCCAGTAGTAATGGTGGCTCTAATATAACCGGATACACGGTAACTTCTAGTCCTGGTGGTTTTATAGCCACAGGTTCTGCAAGCCCTATTACAGTAACAGGGCTTACCAATGGAACTGCCTATACCTTCACAATAACTGCCACAAATGCCAATGGTACAGGTCCTGCAAGTTCTGCTTCAAATTCTGTAACACCTTCACCCACTTCAACAGTTCCGGGTGCTCCAACAATAGGGACAGCGACAGCAGGAAACGCTCAGGCTACGATAACATTTACAGCACCAGGCAGTAATGGTGGCTCAGTTATAACCGGATACACGGTAACTTCAAGTTCTGGTGGTTTTACAGCCACCGGTTCTGCAAGCCCTATTACAGTTTCAGGGCTTACTAATGGTACTGCATATACCTTCACTGTAGTTGCCACTAATGCAAATGGTAACAGTTCACCAAGCTCTGCTTCAAATTCAGTGACACCTTCAGCAACTGTAACCGACATAGACGGAAATATATATAATACCGTAACTATTGGCTCCCAGGTTTGGATGAATGAAAATCTAAAAACTACCAAATATAATGATGGGACCAGTATACCTTTGGTCACAGATAGCACTCAATGGGGAGCACTATCCACACCTGGTTACTGCTGGCATAATAACGATCCAGCTACCTATGCTAATTACGGCGCTTTGTATAACTGGTATACAGTGGATTCAGGAAGCAATGGTGGTAAAAATGTATGCCCTATAGGATGGCATGTTCCTACAGATGCAGAGTGGACAACTTTAACCGACTACCTTACTTCAAATGGATATGGTTATGGGGGAAGTGGAAACGACATTGCTAAATCTATGGCAGCCAAATCTGGATGGAGTACATCAACAATAGCAGGCGCTGTTGGTAATGATCAAGCCAGTAATAATAGTAGCGGTTTTACAGGTATTCCAATAGGCGATCGTGCATACTTTGGTCCATTTAGTAATAATAATGAGGCTTGTACCTGGTGGGGATCTAACTACAATACTGATAATGCATATTTCCACAGTATAAATTACAATTCAGGCATGGTAACCACAAATTACTTCAATAAACGAAGCGGCTTTCAAGTTCGATGTTTAAAGAATTATTGAGCATTTTAAAATAACTTATACCAGCCCTCGGAAATCAGCTCCGGGGGCTTTTTATACTAATAGATTAAAGGCGTTCGGGTTGCTCTCTTTATCCATCCATCTGAGTAAATCTTGTTTGGATGGATTAAAATTTGAAAAAATTAATAGCGATTTAATTTTTCTGGTGTAAATTTGATAAAATACTAAGTTGTTACTGTACTATCATAATTGCTAATTTATGAACAAACAAAAACTTATTTGTAAATCGTCAGCCAAAAGTTTACCAGTAAAGTTTTAAATTTAAGGTGTGGTTTTTAAATTAATGTAAAACAATTTAACCACACTAAAATGGAAGAAAAGAACAAAAAACAGAATGCCGATCAGGTAGTAAAAGAGATCAAAAGACGGACCCGCCGAACATTTACTGCAGAAGAGAAAATCAAGATTGTACTGGAGGCTTTGCGTGGAGAAGATACCATAGCAGCGATCTGCTGTAAATATGCTATTCACTCAAACAATTATTTCAAGTGGAGCAAGGAGTTTATTGAAGCCGGGAAACGAAGGTTAAGCGGCGACACCTTACGTGAAGCGACCCGTGATGAAGTTACAGATCTCCGCAAGATGAATGACTTGCTCAAGCGGGAACTCGGTGAATTATACGTTGAAAACAAGGAATTAAAAAAAACCTTGACTGGGTTAGAGTCCGAGGAATTGTAAAAAGCAAGCGGTATATGCGATTTACCCAGAGCGAGAAATATGAGATTATAAAGCTTGTAGATGGTTCTGATTTAAGTGCCAATCACATTGAAGGAACTGGGAATTTATAAGCGCACCTTCTATAACTGGTACAAGCGGTATCTTGAGAGTGGGTATGACGGTCTGGCCAAAAAAGCCATAGGGCGTCATCAGACTTGGAATAAGATACCTCCTGAGCAACAGACAGAAGTAGTTGAAGAAGCATTGGAGCACGAAGAGCTTTCATCCAGGGAACTGGCCTATCATATCATTGACAATCACAAATGGTATATATCCGAGAGCAGTGTATACCGTATCCTCAAAAGAGCCGGACTGATAACATCGCCTGCGCACATTGTCATGAGTGCAGCAAATGAGTTTGAGACCAAAACAAGACGAATAAATGAGATGTGGCAGACTGATTTTACCTACTTTAAAATAATTGGATGGGGTTGGTATTACTTATCTACAATCATTGATGACTACTCGAGGTTCATTATTACGTGGGATCTACGGGGGCAAATGACTTCAAAAGACGTAATGCCATCGGTAGATGAAGCCTTAAAATTTACAGGTCTTATTAAAGAGAATGCGCCAAAGCTACTATCTGACAACGGAAGCTGTTATATATCCGAGGAAATCAAAGGCTTCCTCAGAGGAAAAGGTATTAAACCAATAAACGGAAAACCATTGCATCCTCAGACACAAGGAAAGATCGAGCGATATCACCGGACAATGAAGAATGTTATCAAACTAGATAATTATTATTCTCCCGGGGACCTTATTAAAGCTATCGCTGAGTTCGTAAAATACTATAATTATGAAAGATATCATGAGTCTCTTCGGAATCTGACTCCGGCAGATGTTTACTTTGGACGTGACAAAAAAATACTTAAAGAAAGGAGCAAAATCAAAGAAAAAACATTACAGGAAAGACGTAAAAAATTATATCGTTAGGAAACTCGAATTGGATTATGAAAATTTTTAAAATATCTTTATGGAGTCACACCTTGATTTATGACATTAAACGGTGCAAATTGGTTTGAAGACATACAGTATTCCTATGTTAAATACAACTAAAATTCATGTAGATGCGATAGTAAAATATTGCGTAGGACAGAGATAATTCTACAATTGCCCACCTAACAAATTTCTTAATATCAGATGATAAAATTTTTCCGAAAATACCATAAATGGCTTGGAGTGATATTTGCCCTTATAATATTGAGTTACGTTTTTTCAGGAATAATACTTAATCACCGCAATACATTATCATTTATTGATGTTAATAGAAAACTACTTCCAAAAGAATACAGATACCAAAATTGGAACAATGCTGCCGTAAAATCGACCTTAAAAATCTCTTCCGACAGTATACTGATCTATGGGAATATAGGTATTTGGCTTACCGATAGTAGCTATTCTGATTTTATAAATTATAGTGCGGGGTTCCCAAAAGGTATAGACAACCGTAAGATTTTTCAAATGATCAGGACTACCGGGAATAAGCTTTTGGCAGGTACGTTTTCCGGGCTTTACGTATACAGTTCCAGTACAAAAGAATGGCTTTCTGTTAATTTACCGGTAAAAGAAAATAACATTGTCTATATTATTCAAAAACAAGATACCATATTTGTTTTGACACGTTCTTTTTTATTAAAGACAACCGATCTTAACAATTTTACTATTATTCAACTTCCTCCTCCCGAAAATTATGATAATAAAGTAGGACTTTTTAAGACCTTATGGATTATTCATAGCGGTGAAATATATGGTAAGACAGGTAAATTGATTGTTGATTTTGCAGCTCTTGTTTTTGCTTTTCTTACAATAACTGGTTTCATGGTTTTTGTAAACAGAATCATCTTAAAGAAGAATAATAAACCTGCCGAAGGAAAAGTAAAATTAAAGGACTCTAACCGATGGAATATTAAATGGCACAATAAATTAGGTTGGATTACATTAATTATTCTGCTTTTAAATACTACAACAGGAATGTTTCTGCGACCTCCACTCTTAGCATTTATTGGTAATGCCAGAGTTGGAAAGATACCTCATACCGAGCTTGCAACTCCAAACCCATGGTTTGACCTGTTACGCAGGATTTATTACGATCAGGATATCGACAGATTTATAGTATCTACAATGGAAGGTTTTTATTATTCTGACGATAATTTTAAAACTGAACTTAAACACTTTAAATTTCAACCTCCTGCAAGTATCATGGGTGTAACAGTTTTTGAAAAAATTGAGGGAAATACATATCTTGTCGGCTCATTTGAAGGGCTGTTTACATGGAACTCACAGACAGGAGAAGTTTCCGATTACATTAAAAAACAGCAATATACTCCCCCTTCTCGCAACGGTCGGCCAATCGGCGATTTTTTAGTTTCCGGATTTACCCGTGATTATAAAAATCAGGAATTTGTTTTCGATTACGATAAGGGAGCTATCAATATCAATGGATTGCAAAGATTTGCACCTTTCCCGGAAAACATAATCAGGGATACGCCTATGTCGCTATGGAATGTGGCCTTAGAAATTCATACGGGACGAATATACCAGTCAATAATTGGCGATTTTTATGTACTGATCGTTCCACTAACCGGCCTTGTTGTTCTATTTATACTAATTTCGGGTTTAATAGTGTGGTTTAAAATGAAAAGAAATCACATTAATTAAAAGGACACATTTAAAAAAGGCCAGTTAATTCCAGCCTTTTTCCTTGTACTTAATCAGATTCCTTTGGGGCTAAGAGTCTAAATGTCATTCATTTCTTTTAAAATACTTTCAATGTCCTCAATACAACTACCACAAACGGTACCCGCTGTTGTTTCTTCCTGAACTTGTTCAACCGTGGATAGACTTTTCTCTCTGATTGCTTTCACAATAGTACTTTTGTAAATTTCATTACAATTACAAATTATAATATCATCTGGCATAATTTAAGAATTTAATTTATTCCAAATATTTTCATGTCTTCTTCAACGGTTGTAATGGTTTGAATTCCAAATTTTTCTTTGGCAACTGCCAACACATTTGGAGTGAAGAAACCCGGGAGAGTCGGTCCAATGTGAGCATTCTTAATGCCAAGATATAATAATGCTAAATGCACGATAATTGCCTTCTGTTCATACCAGGCAATATTAAAAACTATAGGTAGCTCATTTATATCCTTTAATTTCAGAACTTCTTTCAACTTCATAGCAACTACTGCCCAGGAGTATGAATCATTACATTGTCCTGCATCTAATACCCTTGGTATACCATTGATGTCGCCCAAATTAAGTTTGTTATAGCGATATTTTGCACAGCCGGATGTAAGAATAACAGTATCTTTTGGCAAGTTTTTAGCAAATTCAGTGTAATATTCACGTGTTTTTTGTCTTGCATCACAACCTGACATTACAACTAATTTCTTAATAGCCCCTGAGTTTACCGCCTCCAGAATTTTGTCGGCAAGTTGCAAAACCTGATTGTGCGCGAATCCAATAGTTATCTCGCCGGTTTCAATTTCAACAGGTGCAGGACATTTTTTTGCTAACTCTATAATTTCTGAGAAATCCTTCTGTCCATTTGTCAGTTTTTTGGTTAAATGTTTCCATTCGGGCATTCCGGTTGCTCCAGTGGTGAAAATCCTCTCATTATAAGTTGTTGCTTTACGCGGGGGTACTAAACAGTTTGTAGTGAATAGCACGGGTCCATTGAATTTCTCAAAGTCATCAAGTTGTTGATGCCATGCGCCACCAAAGTTTCCTACAAGGTGTTTGTATTTTTTAAATGAGGGATAAGCATGAGAAGGCAGCATTTCTGAATGCGTGTATATGTCAATGCCTTTCCCTTCAGTTTGAATTAAAAGTTGTTCCAGGTCTTTTAAGTCGTGTCCGCTTACTAATATGCCAGGATTTCTTCCGACTCCAATGTTAACCTTTGATATTTCAGGGTTCCCGTATGTTGAAGTATTGGCTTTGTCGAGAAGTGCCATTACTTTAACTCCGTATTCACCTGTTCTAAAAACCCAGTCAAGCATAGTATTTATATCTTGCTCTTTAGTGGTCATCACTAGTCCTTCCTGGATGAAGTTAAATATATCATCTTGTTCGTATCCCAAATTGAAGGCGTGTTCTGTATATGCTGCCATACCTTTTAACCCAAAGGTTACATACTGCTTTAACGAACGAATGTCTTCATTACTGTCAGTTGAAAGAACTCCTACCTGAGATACTTTAGCTTCAAAATCCGAAATACCTGTACCTTTCCATTGTACTGAATCGTGAACGATATTAACTTTAATCTTACTTTTTAAATTATCTCTGTATTTCAGACATTCATTAATTGCTCCAATAATCGAATCATTATCGAAATTAGCATTGGTAATTGTCATAAAAAGAGCAGTAGTAATAAATTTACTTTCTTCATTTGTGTCAATTCCCTGTTTTCGGGCTTCAATGGCAATATACGAAAGTCCTTTACAAACATAAATCAACAAGTCTTGCATATTGGCAACTTCTTCGGTTTTTCCGCAAACTCCTTTAATTGTACAGCCGGTGTTTTTTGCTGTTTCCTGGCATTGATAACAAAACATACTCATATTTCTATTCTTATTTGTTTAAAATGTATTAATAATTAAACTGTGTTTATACTATCTAAAGTTTTTTTATGAGATCCATCTGATATTTTTCTTTAAGATCAGCAAGGGTTGTATTTGAAAGGATTTCGACTATTTTTGAACGTGCTTCCATCCAAGTATCATGCATAATACAAGGTTTATCAACAATACAACAACTGAAACCAAGAATACAAGTACATAATGTCTCGTATCCTTCCAGTGTATTAATCACTAAGGCGAGATTTATTTCTTTTAAATCTCTGGCAAAAACGAATCCTCCATTTCTACCTGATGTACTTTTTAAGAATCCATGTCTGGACAAATCAGTTAGCAAACGACGGAGGTAACGACGTGGTATATTTAATTGTTTGTGAAGGTATTCTGCCGAATACATATCCTCATTCCGGGTTGCCATAAACCCTAGAATTGTAAGTGCATACTCAGTAGTTTTATTACGTATCATATATTACTACCTTTTTGTAGTATTTATTACAAAGTTAAAAATGAATTTGTATCTAAAAAATAATATTGTCAATAAATTACACCCAATAAATATTGGAGATTAGCCTGTTCAAGGAGAATATCCTTCTCAATACTTAATAATTGGATATTTACTTTAGTGATATTTAATTGTGCATCATTCAATTCAATAGTTGTTATTACACTATTTTTATATCCCACACTAGCAATTTCATAAGTCTTATTTGCGACTTCAATGTTCTTTAATACCGATTCTCGTTGAGCTTCGAGTGATTTGATATGTTGAACAGATGTTAAATACTTATTTTTGAATTGTATCATGAAATTCTCTTCATAACCCTCAATTTTTTCGATACCAGCTCTTGTTTCCTGAGCTTTCCCCTTTGATAAATTCCCATCAAACAAATTGATTTTTAAACCGACTCCTATCGCATAACCCTGTCGCCATGCCTGATCAAATGGTGGAGTATCCATACCATGATATACATGATAGTTGCCAAAAGCGAATAACGTTGGTAAATTTTCTGCTTTATCAACTTTCTCTTTGTAACCGAGAACATTTCTCATGGCTTTTAATGATCTTATTTTATTATTCCCGCTATCAATACTGTCTGATAGTTGTGCTGATGAAAGAATAGAAAAGTTTATACTGCTATTGATAGAACCAATACAAATAATACTGTCAGTATCTGAAGAATTAAGCAATGTTTTTAATGAGTATAATGCAATTTCCTTTTTACTTTTAAGTTCAATAAGTTGGCTATTAAAATCTGTTACTTTAGTTTTAAACATAAGTACATCAAATTCGGAACGAACGCCTTCCTGATATGATTTTTCCGCCTGATAGAGATGTTCCTGAAGTTGATTTAATGATTTCTCATATACCTTCAAAAGTTCATCCAGGAAGAGCACATTAAAAAAAATCGTTTTAACACTCAGACTTAAATTCCCTTCTGTTTCCTGAAGATCGTTCTGATATTCTTCTTTTAAAGCAGTGGTGCTTTCAAGGGTATTCTTCCGTTTTCCTCCGGCATACAAAGTGTACATCATATTAAAATCCATCGTTAAAACATCCCTATCAAATATAGGAAATGGTGCTTTTGAATGCATTATGATGTCTTCACTAGTTGGGATACCATTACTCATTACTGGAACGCTGGAGCCATCAAGTGGAAATAATTCTGAAACATTATTGGTGTAATAATACTTCGAAAGAATATCCGCCTGAGGCAGATAACTGGAATATACCTGAATTCTTTTTGCATCAGCTTCCTTGATTTGACTTTGACTGATTTTAATGTTTGGATTATTATCCAGAGTTATCCGTATGGCATCTTTAAGAGTAAGCGCCTTTTGTGCAAAAGATGTTGAATTCCATAAAGCATATGACATCAAAAAAGAAATAACGATAATCTTCTTCATGATTGAATCTCCTGTATCTTTAGTTTATTATTTTCTATGTTATGTTTTTTCATACGATGTTTTCGTTCTATTTGTCCGATAAAAATGGATATAGCAGACAATGAAAAAAACAATCCTGAAAAGTTCCAGAGTTTGTTTAAAAATGGTTGTGCTGCAGTTAGTGGTTGATGATGGTTAAAAACCAGGTAAAGCGCCTTTAAATAATACCTTAATGGAAACCAACCTCCTATTTTATTTGGTAAATCAGCCATCTGTTCGAATGGTACCATGTACCCCGAATACATAAATGCCGGCAAAACGATGAGAGTGATAATAGCTGCTAAAATGCTACTATTATTTATGTTGAGAACCAGTAAGTAAGAAATACTTTCCATTGCAAGGGTGAAGAGGAAAATAACTTTTATTACGTTCCACATACCCATAGGTTCAAATGGAACTCCAAATAGATGCATGGTCGTAAAGAATGCTATCGAAATGGAAGTTCCTGCAACAATGCAGGAAACTATTGCCGCACGGATAAGGTCTTTTAACGGGATCTGCCTGGCATTATTTATAAATGGAAATTTTTGTTTCCAGGTTTTCAGACTGCCCAGTAAAGCAAAAAGTACGGTAAGCATGGAGATCGTTTGCATAGCTAAACCCATAAAGGCAGGGAGTACCGAAGCTTCCATACTTAGAGATGGTGAATAATAGACTCGTTCGGAAACACTGAGCATAGGGCCTTTTGAATGTCGAATATTAGGAATTCCTCCTAAGTCTTCTACCCTAATGTGCATCGCAAGTTGGCCATTAAGTGTCAAGATAATCTGGTTAAGTTTTGAAAGTGCAGAACCAGGTATTGATGGGTTCGCAGTGCCATTTAAAGCTGCCATTAGTCTTACTTCTGTGTTATTAAGAAGGTCACGATAGGCATCATGCGGTATAATAATCCCCATATCTATTTCATTTCTATCAATCATCTTCTGTAAAGAAAGATAATCAGCAGGTTGAGCCACTATTTGGTAATAATCAGTAGCCTGAATGTTGTATAGAATAGAACGACTAAAGGAAGAATGATCTTCATCCACAATTGCGATACGAATGTTGCGTGGAGCAGTTTTGTAATACATTCCAGCCATCATGCTGAAAAACAATACCAAAACCAATGAAATAATAACAATCCGAGTGAGAATCATCACTATAAGTTTGAGTATTTTCATGTCTATTGTTTCTTATTAATTTTTAAATTTTCAATGATTGACTATTTCAGAGTGAGATACATATACATTCCGGGTTTGCAGGTAATTATTGAAGCATGCTGGGGAGCATCTATCAATTTCATCTTAACATCAAAAGTCCTTACGTCACGTTCATCCCTAAGCATTGTAGGGGTATGTGTTGCGAACTCAGCAAAGGGCAGTATTTGAATTACTTTAGCCGCATAAATAAGTCCTGGGGTATTGCTTAATATTTCAAATTGTTGTCCTAAATTAATCTGATTCATATATTTTTCAGGAATACTAAATCGTGCCCAGGTTCCATCAGGGTCAGTAATTATAACAACAGCCATCCCAGGAGACAACATTTGTCCGAGTTCCAATACCTTAACATTAACAATACCATCAATGGGTGAGGTTAGAACCATATCTTCAATTTTGGTTTTTAGTGCCAGAATATTACTTCTAAGCACCTCATAAGATGTTTCAATTTCATCAACTTTCTGCTATGGCAAAGCACCGGCTTTAAATAAATGTTCAATTCGGCTTTTATTCAAAATGATGTTTTTAAGTTGAAAATTAAGGGCTGACATATTTGCATCTAATTCCCTTGTATCAAGTTGAGCAATTTTATCACCTTGTTTTACGGTGTCTCCTTCATCAACATATATGGCTGTAATTTTCCCTGGCATTCGGCCAGTGATATTGACTTGGGTGTTTTCAATATATCCCATAAATTGATGTTGGATAATTTCTTCTTTGTTGGAATTTATGCAGGAAGAAAGGAAAATGCATATCAGCGATACTGAAACCATCAGGATTACTTTTGTTTTCATGATATAGTATATTATTTATTTTTATTAAGTTGAAAATGATAATCAAGCTGTATTAAAACTTTGTATTTGGTTAGCCAGCTTTTGTTTTGGTAGATAGTGTATGACACTCCGAACCGCAGATAGAGGTCCTTCAAATAATTGTACCATGCACCAACAATAAGATTTACTGCATAATCGTCTGTAAGAGGTATGTATGTGCCATTCTTTTTATCTTTAAAATTCCAGTAACCATACATCCCACCTTCAAGTCCAAATTTTCCATATGATGTATTGATTTGCTTTTGAAAAGTTAAATTGGCACCTGTTTCATCACCAACATGTAATCCTTCAGAATTATCTGTACGATATTCATAATAAACTGAATACATCATGTCTAAGACGTTGAATCGATGTAGCCCTGTTATGTCGCCTTTAAATTTGAATGCCCCAAGGCCAAGAGGGTAATCATAAGAACCAATATTTTTGTATTTACCTGTCGGTAAACCAATGGCAATGCTGGTAGTCAGGCTGTTTTCAATATTTTTTGAATCAAACAGACTATAAATACCTCCCAGCACAATGTCACCAAATCCTTTCCCTATAATTGTTCCTGAGGGCGAATAATGATGAACTGAGGCAACCGGGAGAATGGTAAATAAATTAATGCGATCTGTAAGGCCATAAATTACATGACCAAAATAATACGCTTCATTTAAAACAGTGGTTTCAGGAACTCGTATTGTTTCTCCGCTTTTGGGATCTTTGTATTTATAGAATTCCGGATATTCAGCGTGTAAACTGAAAAGTATCCTTCGCTTATTAAGTGTTACTGGTCGAAGATTTAATACTGAGATGAATACTGGTTTCTTAACTAAACCAGTATCTTGTAAAGTTTCGGGATTTTGCCCGTAAGAAGACATTACTGTAAATAGTAATAAGCCAAACAACAGAAGAATCATTTTCTTTTTCATCATATATATTTAAGATTAAAGTATACTGAAGCATCCACTGTACATGTCACTCTTTCATGTTTATGTTTGTAAAATAATTGGCGTTTTAATGAAATAAAATTCATTGTTTGTGAACGCTTACTAACATATGTAATCAAAAATTTTTTCCCAGGGGGACCAAGTATTAGCAAAATATTTGGGGGTTATAGGAGACCTATATGAAGCAATAAGATAGAGAAAACCATAGCTTTCTCTCCTTCCGATACTGAATAAATTTAGCATCATTGATCTGCATTGAAATAAAGTAAGCAACCCAAAAGCGTGTAACAATATTCCTAGTAAATGAGTAAAAGCTTTCTTCATTTTTACTAATTTTTTATTAATGTAAGAATGGATTGTACCATATTATCTCCATTCTTTATTATATCAAATTGAAAATTTGCTATTCGCCATTTGAACATTTGAAGTTTGAATGCACCCATTACAATGTGCATAAGTTCTTCGGTAGTAATGGCATTTGTAAATACTCCTTTTTGTTGTCCTTCCTTTATTATGGGCATTAGGTGTTTTATTGTAACAGTCATAATTTTACCGATGATTTCATTGATACGTTGACTTTCTTCCATAAGTCCATCTGAGAAAACGGCGACAACAAAATGAGGATTGTTTTTAAAAAACCTAAATTGCTCTTTGAATAATGCTTTAAATCTTTCTTCATGGCCTAAAGAATCAGTTAAACCGGACAATCGTTCGTTAGTACTTTCAGCTAGATAGTTAAGCATGGCAACAATAATATCCTCCTTGCTTGCAAAATGCCGGTAGATGGCGCTTTCGGAAAATTTCATTTCCTTCGCCAGATTTTTTATGGTCAGCCCACTTACACCAGATGATGTAAGTATTTTTCCGGCTGCTTCTATTATCTCAAATTGACGGGGTGTAATTTCCATGTTGGTAAATTTTGATCTCGAAATTAAAGAACTAAAGCCAAACCTGATGGTCGTGGCGCCTTTACAACAAGAATTCTGGCCAAACTGTCAGTATCATTGCTGATATAATGTATAATGGAAGCTGGACTTTCAATAAGTGTATCTACGTCGCAAACTTCATTTTCATCTCCAATATGAATTGTTGATGGCCTTCAACGATAAAGAAGAAAACATCCACAGGGGTTTTATGCGGTTTCAGACTTTCTCCTGGTTTCAATGACATTAGCATTGCCTGTGCTGATTCTTTGTTATACATCTCCCTTACATCAATCTTGTGTGGAGTATTTTTTATTTCCTGATTTTGATATTGTGTAATTTTCATTTCTATATTTTATTTAAACATTTAATTAAGACGTTTGTGAATATTCACTCACAAAGATAAATTATTAATTTTATTCTGTGCAAGTTTTTTCAAATATTTTTTATAAATATTGCGAAAACCAGCATCCTTCCTTGGTTATTTCACTCTTAGAATGGAACTTGATGGCATAAAATTACAAAAGCCAGTGGCTTTGATCATCTTTGGCGGGATCAAATTGACCACTGAAAGCGAGAACGACATAGACTCGAATTTAATAAATCTAGAGTTTGTACTTTCAATTTAAAAGAGGTCAGAATTATCTTCTTTCAAATCCATTATTGGATCATTCTTTGTATAAAATTCCTTAATAGGTTGAAATTCCCAGTGAATGAGAATCTGAGATTTTAATTGATCATGGTATTCTTCATCACTTAACACACCCAATCTATACAATCTAACTAATTTCTTAATTTTTGATGAGGCTGAGACAGAATCGTTCGCCATAATAAAACAATATTAACTATATAAGCTACTTTTAACGCGCTTAATCATGCCTTCTTCATCCTGAATTGTGGGTGGTTTTTATTTTTTTACACCCTCACAGTTTCTTTAATCATTCTTTTCATAAATTCACAGGCTTCCTGTGCTTTTCGTTGTGCATATTCGATGCCTACAGTTTGTCCGTTCTCAATAGGAAGAGGGTGACATAATTCATAACCAAGGTAGCCTTTAAACCCAATTTCATGCATTGCCCCAATGAAATATTTATAATATTCTGCCCCATTTACTTTGCCTTCGGCATTGCGGTCATAAATATCATCCCCAAAATGTGAAACGACCTGCAAATTTCCAACTGCCATGGCAGCTGTTTGAATGTATTCAGGTGTTTTTTCATCCAAGGCCCATACATCTAGTGAAACTTTCAGATTGGGAGAATTAACTTCACTTACCATTTTCAATACATCTCGATAGTCGCGGATGACTGGGACATGATTTTGTAATGCCAGAATTACTCCTGCATCTTCAGCGTACTTCGTACATTCTGCCACTCCATCACGGCACCACCCCCAGGTTTCTTCTTCAGAAAATTTTGCATGAGTGTATTTCCAGATATCTTTTGCCACTTCATACTTAGCGAGTTGGGGATGCTTTGTTATTCCTGGCCATGCAAGAAATATCCGGAGAGTTTTCCCTCCCATATCCGCTGTCATTCTTATTAAATCCTTAACATAAGCAATCTGGGCCTCACGGAATTCTGGCATTGGGCTGCTTAAGTCGTTATTGGCCGCTACTCCATAAATCGGTATGCCTTCATTATCTGCAATTACACGCAATTCTTTACATCTTTTTGTGGGCCAGTCTAGCGGATTTCCGTGCGGACGTTTTCCTTCAATCTCAACACCATCATAACCGAGTTTTTTAGCTATTTTAATTTGCTCCTCAAGGGTAGCAGCTTTTCCCCTGAACCAGATTCCAAGCAGAGTGATCCCATATAAACCGACCTTCATTTCAGATTTTCTGACCTGTGTACTTTGAGAAAGTCCTTTAGCACCAACAACCAATCCGGCTGAAGCAGCCAATGATGTTTGCATAAATTGCCTTCGATTCATTCCGTTTGTTTCTTTCATTAATTTGTCCTCCATAATAATTTTTTCTAATTCAAGAGTGCACATTTAACTGATCTTCTGCCGACCTGTGAATTAGGTAAATAGTTCTGATCATTAATAAAATTCAAATATGAAAATTCCCCAATTTGCCCATCAAGATAATAGGAAAAAATGAATTGAATGCAAAGAGTTAATCACAAAATAAAAATTGAAAATAGATTATGCTGACTCCCTCCCGAACCTATTTTACGATACTCAACTAATCAGTCATTTACAAGCATCTGGAAATTAAGTACACCTTTTGGTTCACCTGCCTGGTTCAGTTTTAGTGATATATATTCAAATTGTAATAAAATCCCTTTGCAACTGAAAATCAATTAAACAAGCAATCTTCCCTTAACTGTTCAAAAAACTCACCAAATGTTCCTGAAAGCCTTATATGCTCTGGCATTCTTTTATACACACCGGTAACAAAATAGTTGAGATTCGTATTAAACCTGGAATCCGAATAAGAAAATAAATCAATATTTTATCGCCTGTAATTTGAGCTCTTATGTAAATTTGATTAGAGGAAAGCAAACAAGTTTAGGACGATGAATACATATGATTTGCAATCCTGGTTGGACCATTTTATAATGTGACTGACGGGGCTGTGCTTTAAGAATAATATTAATCCTGACAAGATAAATTCAGCACTTTTACCGGGACATGCCATCGCACTACGGACAATAGCCCTCCCCCCGACATCCATAATCAACTGTTATTTATTTAACAATTTTGCTTTCTATCGGGACTCTCCCTCCCGCGACGAACTAATACATGTGCTAACAGCAAAGAGGTAAAATCTGAGATGTCCAAATTAAAAATGTAGTATCTTTGTACAAACTTTATGCATCATGACGACAATTGAACTTAAAGATATCTTGATTCATAAGATTGCAGCAATTAATGACAAATCATTCCTTGCCGCCATGAATACTATTATTGATACTAAGTCAGAAAAACTCATCTATAGAACCACTCCTGAGCAAAGACAACGGATTAAAGAGGGACAGGAACAATTAGCAAGAAAAGAGTCCTTATCAAATGATCAAGTTGAAGCAGAGATAGATAAATGGCTAAGCGAAAAATAGTTTGGTCATCTAAAGCAAAGTTTGACCTTTTAAAGATTCTTGAATATTTCTATATCCGTAACGGATCAAAGACTTATAGTGTAAAACTTAACTCAAAGATTCGTAGAGCAGTCAGACTTTTAAGCAATCACCCATTTTTAGGACTCCAATCTGATGTTGAGAACGTTAGGGTTTTAGTTGAAGGTGATTATGTTATCTTTTATCAAGTCGATAAAGAGACAATAAGTATCACGACAATCTGGGACTGTAGACAAAATCCAGATAACCTGACCACTCCAAAATAACATACATGTGCTAACTGGGACGGTTTAATTAATTGACTACGTCGAGCTCGTCGACCTCTATCGTGGTCGACTCGGTTAGCTTCGCTGAGCTCGTCAACCGCTCCGCGGTTTCCTCGGTTGCCTTCGACAACCCGGACTAATTCATAATCAACGATATGCTCTCATTGAAAATCTTCTTCCACCATCAAGATTTTTGTACCATTACTAATCCTGCTTAAAATAAAGTCAATTTGGCAGCCGGCCGACCCACCAGCAGACAAAGTTTTTGCTTCGCATCTTGACAACTTTATCCTGTCGTGATAACTCTTGCCCATTTTAGCTGGATTAATTACCTTGCCAACATTCTTATTAAAAATTCAGATATAGACAATCCGGTTATGACTGAAAAACAAATCGAAAAAATTAAAAAGAAAATTAAGTTTTATCGGGCCAGGCTTGCTGCCGAAAAACGAATGTTTGGTGATTATGATGACAGCGCTGGATTAAGATATATAATACCAGAATTATATTTTCAGATAAGGGACTACAAAGGTGCTTTAGTATACTTCAGATGGTTCTCGAAAGCGTTCCCGGATGATACAGGTTTTCCTGTTTTTAATTTGCTCTGGTCAGCTGCCTTTTTCGAGAATAATAAAATTCCTCAGGCTATTAATAAAGCTTATGAGACTGCCTTTTCAAATACGTATTTACTTGATTTGATAGCCGGAAGAGACACTTTTCAATTGGATAAATCAGAAATGATAGGATATGAAAATCTCGAATATGCCAGGCAAGTATATAAGGATTGTATTAATTTTATTACTCTTGAGTTTCAAATCTGGATTAGTAACCTATCCGGGTTTGATGACTTTAAAGCCAATTTGAATAAATTCATAAGCATTCAAAAACTCATAAAAGATGGACCTGTTGGGCCTATGAGAACTGGTTTAATACAGGAATCTAATAAATTCGAGAGACAATTGACTGGGCGAGTAATCAACTTACCATAAGTACTCAGATCCCGTAATTAATTGTTATGAGACCCATTACTGCGCTGCAAAACACAACTTGTCCCGTTCCGATAGCTATCGGAACTTCGGGATGCTTTTTTGCCTGCCCAGACTCCGCCGTTTAGACAACTTTATCATGCCACGACAACCCCTGCCCGCTTATCGGGACTTTGTAACCTTGACAATTTTATCATAACATGACACATTTTGTTCCATACAACTCTAACCTATCAATTGAATTATCATTATAATTTCATAATGTTGAAGATCTTGGTTATTCTCTTTAAATTAGTAGAACAATTAAAAACCTAATAATGAGAACAAATAACTCTATTATCGAAAGATTTAATAGTGCTCAAAACAGACTCGTTCTACAATCCTCAGACCTGTCCTTAGATGCAATCGCAAGAATGGTTGAAACTGGAGCCATTGATGTCTCTCCTCTGTATCAAAGAAGAGATCGTTGGTCAGTCGAAAAACAATCCGCTCTGATCGAATCCTTTTTACTAAATATCCCTGTACCTCCCATCTATCTTGCCGAGGATGAATACGGTAGGTATTCTGCAATTGATGGTAAACAAAGAGTAACTGCTATCAATAGGTTTATTTTACACAAAATGAAGTTGCAGAATTTGGAATATTTTCACGAAGTTGAAGGACTTACTTTCAATGAGTTACCAAATGATTTAAAAAATGCTTTGACCATACGACCTTATTTAAGAGTTGTAACGCTACTTAAACAATCAGATCCTAATCTGAAATATGAAGTATTTACTAGATTAAATACAGGAGGAGATCCATTACTCGCGCAAGAAATAAGAAATGTTATTTTTCGAGGTTCCTTAAACAATTTGATCTACGAATTAGCTGAAAACAAATTCTTAAAGCAACAACTTAAAATTTCTTCTAATGCTAGTAAAGCATATAAAGAAATGTTAGATGCTGAGTATGTTCTTAGATTTTTTACGCTTAGGGACCAATTGGAAAACGCGGGTATATTGACCATTTATTCGCAGTGTAATGTGACCACTGGATCGCGGATTAAATTGACCACCCCTTTTTAACTCTTCCTAAAGT
>Ga0224523_1000579_pt1 | contig 18387 bp, 15 predicted proteins | sample CFST50metaG_FD_182732 | JGI IMG/M metagenome (GOLD analysis project Ga0224523, IMG submission 182732) | Peat soil microbial communities from Stordalen Mire, Sweden - C.F.S.T50 | ecosystem: Environmental > Terrestrial > Soil > Wetlands > Peat | place: Sweden: Norrbotten County, Stordalen Mire...
CATGCTATACTATCTCACCGCCGACAGCACCTGGAACTGCATGAATCTGCAGACGATGCAGTCGCTCTGTTTCACAAAAAACATGACCATTAAGTTCTATGACGAAGAACACGACACTCCAGATCCTTCCACACCTTATGGACAAGCCGGCTGGACACAGGACGATAAACAAATCTTCATTTACGATCATTACGACATCTGGGCTTTCGATCCTTTGATGAAGAAACAACCCGAGATGTTGACCAGGGGTCTTGGCAGGGAGCAGCAGATCACCTTCCGATATAGTAACCTCGACAACGATGTACCCTATTTCACAGGCCCCATGTTACTCGATGCTTTTAACACTGTGAACAAACAAAGCGGGTATTTTCGCCTGGAACAGCCTGTACCAGCCATCCCAACCAAACTGGTGATGGGTGAATATAAATATCTTGGTGAACGCAAGGCAAAGAATGCTAACGTCATGCTTTGGACAAAGAGCACCTTCCAGATGTTCCCCGACCTTTGGGTCAGCGATATGGACTTCACCAATGCACGACGCATCAGTGACGCCAACCCACAACAGAAAGAGTATCTCTGGGGCTCTGCCGAACTGGTCAGCTGGACTGCATTCGATGGACAGAAACTCAACGGCTTGCTTTATAAGCCCGAGAACTTCGACCCCAACAGGAAATATCCCATGCTGGTTTACTTCTACGAACGCAACAGCGACAACCTCTATGCCCATTCCACTCCCCGTCCCAGCCGCTCTATCATCAACACCTCTTTTTGTGTAAGCAACGGATATGTTGTATTTGTTCCTGATATCACCTACAAGACAGGGATGCCGGGCAAGAGTGCCTATAATGCCATTATCAGTGGCACCCAGGCCATGGTAGAAAAAGGATTCATCGATCGCGACCACATCGGATTGCAGGGACAGAGCTGGGGAGGATATCAGACCGGTTATCTTGTCACTCAGACCGATATGTATTGTGCAGCTTTTGCAGGCGCACCTGTCAGTAACATGACAAGTGCCTATGGTGGCATCCGTTGGGAGAGTGGTATGCCACGTACCTTCCAGTACGAATCGGGACAGAGTCGCATCGGGGCCAGTCTGTGGGAGAAACCACAACTCTATATCGAGAACTCACCCATCTTCTTTGTAGATCGTATCCATACCCCACTGCTTATCATGTCGAATGATAATGACGGTGCCGTTCCCTGGTATCAGGGCATCGAGTATTTCAATGCCATGCGTCGACTCAACAAGCCGGCGTGGTTACTCTGTTACAATGGCGATGAGCACAACCTGGTTCGCCGTGCCAATATGAAAGATCTAGATATCAGAATGATGCAGTTCTTCGATCATTTTCTCAAGGGAGCGCCTATGCCTGCATGGATGAAATATGGATTACCTGCCGTTGATAAAGGGCTCCGCAACGCCTATGAGCTTTCTAAAGATGGCGAACAATAAATAAAGCACTGAAAGTGCGCAAGATACCAGCACAGGGTGAAGCCCTGTGTTTGAGGATATTTGAATAAATAAGCCCTGAAAGGGCATAAGATACTAGCACAGGGTGAAATTTGAGGATATTTGAATAAATAAGCCCTGAAAGGGCATAAGATATTAGCACAGGGTGAAGCCCTGTGTTTAAATGTATTATAGAATTTAAGCCCTGTAAGGGCGCAAGAATTGAACATGAACATATTGTATGTTAATGTCTTGCGCCCTTACAGGGCTTGTTTTTTATATACCCTTTGACACAGGGCTTCACCCTGTGCTAATATCTTATGCCCTTTAAGGGCAATTAAAATCATCCTGTGCCAGTATCTTATGCCCTTTCAGGGCAATTAAAATCATCCTGTGCCAGTATCTTATGCCCTTTCAGGGCAATTAAAATCATCCTGTGCTAATATCTTATGCCCTTTCAGGGCAACTAAAATCATCCTGTGCCAGTATCTTATGCCCTTTCAGGGCAACTAAACAATATTAATCAAACCGCAGCGAATGAAACAACGGCCTCATCCCTGTTGGGAAAGAGTCTTGTTTATTGGAGAGAAAAAACAGATAGGCATCGGCGACACTGTCTTTGTGCAAAGCCACTACCATACAAAACCTATATCCTTTTCCAAATTCAGACCTGAGTTCCACCAAAGTAATGGCTCCCCAGTCAGCATTAAACTCATCTTTAGCAGCTGTCTTATCAAAAGCTTTGAATTCATAGTCATACCCTCCTGAGATAGCATATAACACCGATTTCATGTTCGCCTCATATGTAGTATTGCGTACCTTTATATTACGCTCCACCGCTTTTTTCACACTGTCGTTGGGATAGACTTTAGACTGGATGGGTCTTATTGAAAATCGCAATATAAAATCCTTATCCGGATACTTTACTGCATATTCATAATCCATGTTTTTGTTAGCAACAATAGGGCTTTCAACAAAGCTTTCAGGAATATTGAGCGTCATCCCACTCTCTTTAACTAACGCTTCAAACTCAGCCCGGCTCTGTCCAAAGCCCGAGTAAGAAAAAATAAATGCAAATAATGCCAGTGCAGCAAACTTAAGGTGTCTCATAGATCAAGTATAAACTGATAAATATTCTCTTCAAATTTAGACGATATAGTAGTTCGGAAGTTTAATGGAATAAAAATATTTCTTAATATTTTTAAAATTCCAAAATGTTTTTAACCTATTCATGTTTTTCATTATCTTTAACACATAAAGTACTACATTATAAAGTAGATCAGGGGGTCTCTTTCGATACACGGACATGATATCGCTAACAGCAACAGCAAAGCCTTTAAGCTTCTCGCCTGTACAAAGGAATACAATACTCCTGAAATAATTTACTTCTCAAACTTGAGGGCAGAGAGGGCTTCCTGGATGTGGTTTTCAGGCTTGGAGAGGGAGTTGTATATATGTATGACGACTCCTTTGCGGTTGACAACATAGGTGACGCGACCAGGAACTACACCCATCATACTAGAAGGTACGCCAAACAGTTTACGAATTTTATTGCCAAGGTCAGACAGTATAATGAAGTTCAGATGATTGTCTTTTTCGAATTTCTGATGACTCTTGATATTATCTCCGCTGATACCTATTACCATGGCATTACTTTTGCGAAAGTAATCGATGTTATCCCTGAAGGTGCAGGCTTCTTTGGTGCATCCGGGCGTACCGTCCTTAGGGTAGAAATAGATTACGAGATTCTTTTTACCTATTACTTTACGGAGATCAAAGATCTTCCCGTGCTGATCGGGCAGCTTAAACTGGGGTACATGGCTTCCAACTTCAATTTTATTGACTGGCTGAGCAGATAATGTGGTGGTAGTTGTTCCAACCATCAATAATAATCCCCATACCATCAGTGAAATTATCAGAGTCTTCATCGTTTGCTTATTTGTTTGGTTAAAAAGATTAACAAATATAACAAGAAAATTTTCAATTACTTCAACAAAAATATATGGAATTAAACTTATTGATACAAAGTAGGGACAGGTCGCGGCCTGTCCCTACATCATTATTATATCCAATTCTATTAACTTGATTATTTTGTCATATAGGGATACCTGAAATCGGTAGGTGGTACCAGGGTCTCCTTAACGGTGCGGGGACTGACCCAACGCAAAAGATTCAACATACTACCCGACTTATCATTGGTACCTGATGCACGAGCGCCACCAAAAGGCTGCTGACCTACCATGGCTCCGGTAGGCTTGTCGTTGATGTAGAAGTTACCGGCAGCATAACGCAACAGGTCATAGGCTAACAATAAAGCCTTGCGGTCACGGCTGAAGACAGCTCCGGTGAGGGCATAAGGTGAGGTTTCGTCACAGAGGCGGAGCGTAGCTTCGTAGTCTTGATTTTTGTAGACATAGACGGTCAGGACGGGTCCAAAGATCTCCTCTTCCATGGTCTTGAAATGGGGATCGGTGGTTAGGATGATGGTGGGCTGGATGAAATAGCCTTTCGTTTTGTCACCTTCCCCCCCTGCTATGATGGTTGCTACATTTGAATTACGGGTATAGTCAACGTACTTCATGATGGTATTAAACGACTTCTCATCGATGACGGCATTGACAAAATTATTAGGATCGGTGACATCGCCTACAGTGATCTGTGATAACATGCGGGTAACGGCATCTTTGACCCTGGGCCAGATAGAGGCCGGGATATAGGCACGGGAGGCAGCAGAACACTTCTGACCCTGGTATTCAAAGGCTCCACGTATCATGGCTGTAGCTAATTCTTCAACATCGGCAGAGCTGTGGGCAAAGATAAAGTCCTTTCCTCCTGTCTCGCCTACGATCTTGGGGTAAGAACGATAATGGTCGAGGTTATCGGTTATCTGTCTCCAAAGTCCCTTGAAGGTGTTGGTTGATCCGGTGAAGTGTATGCCGGCAAACTCGGGATGGGTGAGGACGATATTGCTGATCATACTTCCGCTACCCGGTACAAAGTTGATGACACCTTCGGGAAGTCCAGCTTCGATGAGTATCTTCATCAGGTAATAGCTGGAAAGCAACGATGTGGTTGCAGGTTTCCAAACAGTGGTATTCCCCATCAATACAACAGACGTATTGAGGTTAAGGGCGATGGCTGTGAAGTTAAATGGAGTGACGGTATAGACAAAGCCTTCGAGTGGACGATATTCTGTTCGGTTAATGGTACTGTTGGAAGAGATTGGCTGTGAGTCGTAGATCTGTGAAGCAAACCATGCATTGAACCTTAAGAAGTCAATGGATTCACAGACACAGTCGATCTCGGCTTGCATGATATTTTTACCCTGTCCTAACATGGTGGCGGCATTGATCAGGTACCGATATTTCGTTGAGATTAGTTCTGCAGCCTTGAGCATGATAGATGATCTATCGATCCACGACATGTCCATCCATTGTTTTTTGGCTGCCAGTGCTGATTCTATGGCCATCTTCATCTCTTTTTCTGTAGCCTGATGGCACAATGCCAACACATGTCCATGATCTGTAGGCATGATTACTTCATGGATCAGACCGGTATAGATCTCCTTCCCACCGATGATCAGGGGAATCTCTATCTTTTGGGATAACTGTCGCTCTAATTCTTCTTCGAGAAGTCGGGCCTCGATGGAGCCGGGGAGATATTGCATTATAGCCTCGTTCAGAGGCTCTTTGATCTTCATTATTGCATTGTTCATTGGGTATCTGTTTATTTATAGTCGATGAGTAATTGAAGTGTTCATGCTTTGAACGAGGTGCAAAATTATAAATTAAAAGCGTTATGCACAATCATGCATGTCAGTTTATAGATTTACTTTTAAAAACTATGATGAAAACAAACGAAAAAAGAAATGTTTTTATACTCGAATAAAAAAAGAAGATTTAATTCTGAAACAAAAATTCAATATTATAAAAGCAAAAGAAAATGGCTATGATATTTTTAATAAAATATTTCGGTCCAGAATGCAACTAATCGAAAAAAAAGATGTAATTTGTCGACTCAAATGGTATTTTATTCTGAAAATAGCATCTGATATTTTGCACAATAATTCTATAATGCTTTACATGATGTTAAATATTTATCATATTTCCTTTAAATAACAGTATAATACAATAGTTTACTATGGTATTAAAAATGATGTTATGATAATTCAAAAAACTTTTACACCTTTATTCCCTTAAATAAAAGAAGAATGGGTATTGAAATCAGGGAAGTAAAAACGAAGCAGGATCTGAAGAATTTCATCTATCTGCCGGCGAAGATTCATGTTGGTCACAGCAACTGGGTACCTCCGATTTACATGGACGATAAGGTCTTTTTTAATGCAAAAAAGAATAAATCATTTTCTTATTGCGATACTCTTCTGTTGTTGGCTTATAAAGATGACAAGATTGCCGGAAGAATAATGGGGATCGTCAACAATCGATACAATGAACTTCACAATGAAAAAGACGGTCGTTTTTGTTTCATGGAGACATGGAATGATCAGGAGGTCTTCGATGCATTACTGGCATATGTAGAGAAATGGGCCAAGAAATTTGGTATGGATAATCTGGTTGGACCACTTGGTTTCTCTGACAAGGATCCACAAGGTTTTCTGATTGATGGTTTTAATGAGCCCATGGTGATAGCTGCTAACTGCAATTACGCCTATATGCCGGAACTGATTGAGAAAAGAGGCTTTGAGAAGAAGGTGGATTGTATCGTATATAAGGTAAACATCCCTCCAGTGATTCCGGAGATCTATATGAAGATTTATGACCGGGTGATGAGTCGTGGTAAGATTAACATGCTGGAATTCACCAAAAGAAGTGAACTGAAGCCACTCATCAGGCCTATCTTCACACTGCTGAACGAGACTTTTAAAGACATCTATGCCTTTGCTCCTTTCGAAATAAGCGAGATGGATGACTTTGCCAACCGTTACCTGTTATTAATGGATCCACGGTTTATCAAGGTGATCACCAATAAAGAGGATGAGGTAATAGCATTTTTCATTGCTATGCCTGATATCAGCAAAGGTATCGTTGCTTCGAGAGGTAAGATTTTACCCTTTGGTATTTTCCAGATCTTCAGGGCACAAAAGAAAACTAAACAGCTGAACCTGCTGTTAGGTGCCGTGAAGAAAGAATACCAGGGGTCGGGTGTCGATGTGGTCATGGGCGTAAAGATGTTCGAATCAGCTATCAAACGTGGTATGGAATACATGGACACACACCTGGAACTGGAGACTAACACGAAAATGAATGCCGAATTCAAATTCATGGGTAAAGAGATTTACAAACGTTACAGGATCTATAAAAAAGAACTATAAAAATAACACTAATTAACAAGCGTTCATTATTTTAACTATTAATCATTCCTATAAGTCTGATTTTTATTTTCGCCAATTCAAAGCGAATGATTATCTTTGAACGCTGAAATTATAAAAATATCAACAAATAAATGGGACTATTACAAGATCGATTAGCTAAGTACGATGCACCTCAAAAGATAATAGAGGCTGGCATTTATCCTTACTTCAGGGCAATTGAATCAGAACAGGGTACAGAAGTTACCATACACGGTAAACAGGTTTTAATGTTTGGTTCAAACAGCTATCTGGGGCTATCAGTGCACCCAAAAGTAAAAGAAGCAGCCAAAAGGGCTATTGATAAATATGGAACAGGTTGTGCCGGTTCCCGTTTTTTGAATGGCACCCTCGATATCCATATCGAACTGGAAGAGAGATTGGCCAAATTGGTAGGTAAAGATGGTGCATTGTGTTATAGTACAGGATTTCAGGTTAACCTGGGTGTTGTCTCAGTCCTGGCCAGTCGCAATGACTACCTGCTTTTAGATGAGCTTGATCATGCTTCGATCATTGAAGGCAGCAGGCTTTCGTTTTCGAATGTACTCAAGTTTGCTCACAACGATATGGAGTCTCTGGAGGTCAAGCTGAAATCATGTAACCCCGATCGTATTAAGCTTATCGTAGCTGATGGTGTCTTCTCTATGGAGGGTGATTTAATTAATTTACCTGAAGTTGTGAGACTTGCCAAGAAATACAATGCCAATATCATGATTGATGATGCTCACTCACTGGGTGTTTTCGGAAAGAATGGTACGGGTACGGCTTCACATTTCGGTCTGACAAAAGATGTAGATCTAATCATGGGTACATTCTCTAAGTCATTGGCTTCGTTGGGTGGATTTATTGCAGCTGACAAAGAAGTCATCAATTTTCTGAAACATAACTCTCGTTCTTTGATTTTCAGTGCAAGTATGACGCCGCCTTCAGTTGCTGCTGTATTGGCATCATTGGATATCATGCGGGATGAACCTGAGCGGATAGAACATCTTTGGGCTTTGACACGACATGCACATGCAGCTTTTAAAGCTAAAGGCTTTGATATCGGAAAGACTGAATCTCCTATCATCCCCTTGTTTATTCGCGATGATGTGAAGGCTTTACAAATGACAAAGACACTTCTCGAGGAGGGCGTTTTTATTAACCCTGTTGTGTCTCCGGCTGTACCTGTTAATGACTGCCTCATTCGTTTCTCTTTAATGGCAACGCATACGTTTGACCAGGTTGATATAGCAATTGAAAAGATAACAAAGGCTGCTATAAAACATGGCGTTTTGTCTTCTGTTGGAGTAATGTAATTTACTGATCATAATATTTTTACATATATGCGGCAAGTAGTTTTTATCACTGGTATATCATCTGGGTTTGGAAAAGGAATAGCCGTTTTATTGGCTTCGAAAGGTTATTCTGTATACGGAACCAGTAGAAAAGAGACGGAATCAGATGCAAACATCACGGTTCTGAAAGCGGATGTAACCGATGCCGCTGCAATAAAAATCGCCATCGAGAAAGTCATCAAGAAAGAGGGACGGATCGATGTACTGATCAACAATGCAGGGATGGGTATTTCGGGTGCAATAGAAGAATTTTCCGCTGAGGATATCAAACTTCAAATGGGCACCAATGTAATGGGCGCTGTCAATACAATTCAGGCTGTCCTGCCTTTTATGCGCAAACGTGGTGAAGGATTGATCCTCAATGTCAGCTCTATTGGCGGCCTCATGGGTCTTCCTTTCCAGGGATTCTATTCGGCGAGTAAATATGCCATCGAAGGTCTTAGCGAAGCACTCCGCATGGAGGTGAAACAATTTAACGTTAAGATTGTCGTCATTGAGCCCGGAGATTTTGCAACCAACTTTACTGCCAACCGCAAGATTGTATCGAATGGCACTACCAACAGTGCATATAAAGAGCAGTTCACTAAGACACTATCAATTATTGAGAAGGATGAAAAGGGTGGATTGCCTCCATCGTTTCTTGCGAAAAAGGTGTTAAAAATCATTGAGACAAAAAAACCTTGTCACCGTTATGTGATCTCCACTTTTGAACAGAAACTGGCAGTCTGTTTAAAAGCTGTATTGCCCAATGAATTGTTCTTCAAAATCCTTGCTTCGCATTACGGGATAAAATAAATATTCGCTGATTAACTCAGATTTAAAACACTGATTTACACAGATAAAAGAAGATTATTTATCTGTGTAAATCAGTGTTTTTTTATTAGTGTTATCAGTGGAAAATATTACTATTTTTCATTATAAATTGCCTGCACCACGAGGCCGGCAAGGGTGAATCCAAATATAGCCGTGATATGTGCAACCGTTCCATTGATGATGGCCTTCTTACTGCACCATTCATGATCGGCCAGTTCGGGATCACCGGGACCAAACTTTGTCTTTGGACAGAGACATTTATCTGTCCCACACGATGTTCCCTCACCCATATTCTCCAACAACTCATCACTGTAAACACATAGAAACTTCTTAGCAGGAAGATCACCCTTGCGGATCATCTTACGGATTCGGGCTCCCAAAGGACATCCTATTACATCCCAAAACTCCGCCACTTTTATTTTAGTAGGATCCAGTTTTAGAGAGGCTCCCATGGATGAAAAGAAGGTGGCATTAGTACGTGTTGCCATACGGATCAGGTGAATCTTGCTGGCAAGGCTATCGATGGCATCGATGATATAGTCGTAACTCTCAAGGTCAAACTGGCCATGATTCTCAAGATTATATATTTTCTGAATGGCAGTAATTTCTGCATAAGGATTAATCTCCAATAGCCTTTTCTTCAGAGCATCCGTTTTCACTTCACCAACAGTGAGTGTTGTAGCATGCAATTGACGGTTGATATTAGTTATACAGACCCTGTCAGAATCGACAATTGTCAGATGTTTTATTCCTGTCCTTATCAGACTTTCAGCGCACCAACTACCTACCCCTCCTATTCCGAATATGATGACCTTTTTAGTGGCCAGCCTATCCATCTTCTCATCTCCAAACAGCAACGCCGTACGTTGAAAAATACCTTTTTCAAATTTCATGTAAAAAATATTATATTATAGAAGTCTCATTATCAATGATAATTGTAATGAATACATCGAATCACGGAAGCATATTAATTTCCGCAAAATTACAAAAAATTATACTACTATCTTTGTAGCCCGAAAGACTATTAGTTGCTAAACATGAATCAGAAGATCTGGAATAAAAAATTCATATTACTGATATTATCAAATCTATTGATGTGTATCACTTATTACTCCCTTATTTCTGCCCTCCCTATTTACATCAGCGAACAACTCCATGCCAATAAAAGTATTGTCGGTATTGTGCTTGCATCCTATATTGTTGCGTCTGTACTCATCCGTCCCTTCTCTGGTTTTGCCCTCGATAAATTTGGAAGAAAAACGATTCTCCTCTCCTCTTTATTCTTGTATGCCTTGATATTCTTTGGGTATGCATTTGCAGCCACTATCCTGTTTCTCTTTGTGTTGCGGTTTGCCCATGGCTTCACCTGGGGCATCACCACTATTGCCGGAAACACCAATATCGTCGATATCATTCCGGATGCTAAACGAGGTGAAGGCCTTGGATATTATGGACTTTCTACGACCATGGGGATGGCTTTAGGACCCATCATCGGGCTGTTTATTATGCACAGCTGGGGTTACTATGCGATGTTTTTTACTGGTGCAATTATCAGTCTGATTAGTTTTGGGTGTGCCTCACTGGTTAGTTACCCTCCATATAAACCGAGCGAGGAAAACTATCACTTCAGTTGGCCCAAGCTGTTTGAAATTCAATCGATATTGCCTTCACTCAATCTGGCCATCATACAAATTACCTATGGCGGCCTATTGACATTCATTGCCCTTTATGGACACGAGATTGGCATCCGTAATGCTTCGGGATTCTTTCTGATTTATGCTTTAGGCATCGCATCGTCAAGAATTATTTCTGGTAAAGAGTTTGATAAGAGAGGTCCAAAGTATATCCTGACATTTTGTATCAGCCTGCTTGTCATTGGTTTTGTTTTCCTGGCACTGGTGAAAAATCCTGTAGGGTTTTATGGCTCTGCAATTATTCTTGGATTTGGCAATGGGGTCATTTTCCCTACTTTTCAAACCATGGTCAATAACCTGTCGAAACCTACACGTCGGGGAGCAGCTAATTCAACACTGTATACGGGACTTGACCTGGGTATGGGCTTGGGTATGATCGTCATGGGAATCATCTCACAGCACACTTCTATCACAACTGCATTCATCGTTAGTGCGGTGATCTGTCTGATCGGACTGATCTATTTTATCACCCTGTCGCTGGGACATTATGAAAAAAGGAAACTGGTATAGTTAACTGTTAATATCCTTGTAAATTCAAATCACTGGTATGAACCAGTGTCACATGTTTTCCCATCTTCTTCTGGATCACATGAAAATGATGCAACTCCTCGGTGCTGACCAATGAGATGGCGTCACCTTCCACCCCTGCACGTCCTGTCCTGCCGATACGGTGGATATAGTCTTTGGGTGAGCGTGGCAACTCATAATTGATGACATGGGGCAGTGATTCAATATCTATTCCTCTGGATGCAAGATCAGTAGCCACCAAAACCCTGAGCGTGCCTTCCTTGAATCGCTTCAAGGCATCATTTCTGGCACCCTGACTCTTCTTGCTGTGCATGGCTGCTGCCTTGATGCCATTGTTGACCAGCTTGTTTGCCACGGCATCTGCTCTGAGCGTAGAGGAGACGAAAACCAGCACCTGATCCATGTCCTCCTTGATGATCAGATAGCGCAACATGGGTCCCTTCCTTTCATCCTCCACTTGATAAGCCAGCTGCCGGATCAGGTCCAGATCGGGTTCATCTTCCTGGATCTCAATCAGAACAGGATCGGTAAGCAGGATATCCTTGATAGCATTCACATCGTTAGATAATGTAGCGGAGAAGAGCAGATTTTGTCGTCTGGAAGGCAGCAGTTTAAAGATGTTCCCCATCTCCTCCCTGAAACCCTCGTTCAGCATCTTATCTGCCTCATCCAGTACCAGTGTGGATACAGCTGAAAGATTCACAGCGTTCATAGCAATCAGTTCCAGTAACCGTCCAGGAGTAGCAACAAGAATCTCGATCCCGTATAACTGCATCATCTGGGGGTTAATGGAGACCCCTCCATAGACTGCCATGGTCTTCACTTTCCTTGTTAAGACAGCGGCAAAAAAACTGAATACTTCATCAATCTGCATGGCCAGTTCCCGGGTGGGAACCAATACCAATGTATTGACATGCCTGTCTTTAGTGGGTTGGAGCTGTTCCATCATCTGCAGCAGGGGGAGGACATAACTGGCCGTCTTGCCCGATCCTGTCTTTGCAATGCCGAGCAGGTCTTTACCCTGTAGTATTACAGGTATTGCTTCGAGTTGAATGGGGTAAGGTTGCGTATAATTCTTTTTGGCTAATGCCTTTTGAAGAGGTGCAGACAATCCAAGTGCTGAAAAAGGCATAATAGGTATTTAAAGATATTTTAAAAGTGATCGAATTTATACTTTGCAAAGATACAACTTATTAATCAGTGCTGGTTCAGATTGCAAATCTGAACCAGCACAGTCTTATAAACCAGCGCTAGTGCAGATTGCAAATCCGCACCAGCGCAAGTTATATTACCATGTGTCCTGTTCTAATTTTTCTGTAATCTCCAGAACTACACTGCTCAAAGATTGAGTCGAAGATATACTTAAACCAATTTTCATCAGGTAATCTCCACTGTAATCTTTATCGGTTTCTTTGAATGCCGGTTTGGTTGCAATGTTGATCTCCCTGACCCTGTAATGCTTCAAAGGATCAAGACCCTGCAGCAAAACATTTTTAAAGGTATCGCCATATCGTAGGTTTAGTGTATAAGAAAACAATACTGCCTTGCTCTTTTCCTTGTTGACATACATCAGTACGGAACGATTCTCGTCATAGGGAGAGATCAATCGAAACAGATCACCTTGCCAGATCACAGTGTTCAGCCGTTTGTAGTTTTCAATGGCATCCTGACTGAATTTCAACTCTTCAGGGGTCATCTTGTTGACCTGGATATCATAACCCATCTTTCCCGACATCGCTACATCGGTACGGAACTTCAGTGATTGGCTGCCCCATGAGGTGATGTGGCAACAGATGGCCTCTGAAGGATAGAAATAGGAATAACCCCATTGAATATAAACCCGTTCCAGAGCATCGGTATTGTCGCTAGGCCAGAACTCGGTAAAATATTTCATCGCCCCATAGTCTACGCGTCCACCACCACCCGAACAAAGCATCATGGGGAGATGTGGATACTTCTCACGGACACGGGCCATTACCTTATAAAGGCCCAGGTCGTAATCAATATAAAGTTGTGATTGATTGTCTTTCAGATAAGGTGAATAGGCATTACCGATCATTGAATTACAGTCCCATTTGAAGTATGCCAGTGATGGATGTGCGGTCATCAGGTTGTCAATTATACCATAGACAAAGTCCTGAACCTGTGGATTTGTGAGATCGAGCACCAACTGGTTACGGAAATATTTCTCAGAGCGGTTGGGGAATCTGAGTACCCATTCAGGATGTTTTTCATAGAGTTCACTCTTGGGGTTTACCATTTCGGGTTCTATCCATATCCCGAACTTGACCCCCTTCTGTTCTGCTGATTTGATCAGCGCCTCAATGCCATTGGGAAGTTTGGTTTTGGTCTCCTGCCAGTCACCTAAACCCGCATTGTCGTTGGCACGGGGATATTTGTTTCCAAACCAGCCATCGTCCAACAGGAAGAGATCGACACCCAGCTTCACGGCATCATCGAAAAGGCCATTTAACTTTGTTTCATCAAAGTTAAAGAATGTGGTCTCCCAGTTGTTTAGCAAGGTCAATCTTGGCTTATCACCATCAATCAAACCATTTTTACGTGCCCAACTGTGCAGATTGCGGCTGGCCTCACCTTTACCTTTATTGCTGTATGTAAAAATAAACGATGGGGTCGTAAAGACTTTGTCGGGTTGCAGGGTGTACTCAGAGGCATAAGGATTCATCCCGGTGATGACCCGCAATGAATTGAGCTCATCGAGTTCAAAAGCCAGCTGAAAGTTACCCGACCATGCCAGGGTTCCTGCAATCAGCTCACCACTGGTTTCATCGGAAGGCTTATTCAAAGAGAGAAAAAAGACGGGCGTCTGATACATATCTGCCCTGGTACCCAGCTTACTGTCGATGATCTTGATCCCGGAAGTGAGCTTGCTTTCCTGCATACGCATCTCCTCAGCCCAGTTGCCATGAAACTGAGTCAACCAATATGCAGAAGCATCGAAATGCAACATCGAAGAAGCAAAATTGTATAGCGTTACAGCTTTTTTCTCCGTATGTCTGATCTCGGTCCACTGCTCTATGACATCTTCATTGAAACTGGCTTTGAAATTCAAAACTACTTCAAAGGGATATTGAGGGTCTTTTAATTTAATGGTTGTCAGAGTAATGCTGTCATTGATTTTTTTCTGTTGATAACTCACGTATTGCAGCTCCAATGACGGGTTGTTGTCAGCATGTCTGACCCGGATAGCTGGTTCGAAAAGATTTGAAGTACCGGCAGAAAGATAGCTTTCAAAGTTTTTGGTGCCCATGTCTGAATATTCTGTAGCTTGCTGTAGTTTTGTACCCAGATAGGATTGATAAAGCTTCTGATCTTTGCCGACGCTGTATAGCAAAATTGTTCTTTTTGTTTCGACAGGAATCAAAATTGCCGTCTGTGCAGTCATGATTTGTTGCAAACCCAGTGTTAGCAGCAAGAAGAGTGTGATTTTTTTCATCATCGATGTATTTGATTTTAATAATTATTAATCAGATGATTATGTAATTATTTCCGGATCAGATAATTTTTAAACAATGGTAGATATTCACTTTTGAAAAGTTTAGCGAATATAACAAGAAATCGGCAGTTGCAAAACATGACTTCAAAGGATTCTACCGGGAAAGTTCTTATTTTTGCAAAAGATTACCCATTATAATAAAAGCATATAAAATGACTGAATTCAACATACCGGATCATCCTCACAGAAGATTTAACGCCCTGACAGGAGATTGGGTACTGGTCTCTCCACATCGTGCAAAACGCCCCTGGCAAGGACAGGTAGAAAAAGCCCAGGAAGATACACGACCTGCCTATGATCCAAAGTGCTATCTATGTCCTGGAAACGAACGTTCGAGCGGTGACATCAATCCTGATTACCCCTCAACTTATACGTTTATCAACGATTTCAGCGCACTCATGGAAACTACTCCTGATGGAGGTTTCAATGATGGTGAACTTTTCGTGGCTGAAAGCGAACGTGGCATTTGTAAGGTCATCTGTTTCTCGCCCCGTCACGATCTCACCATCCCTGAAATGGAAGTAGATCAGATCAAAGGGGTGATCGATGTATGGCAGGATGAGTACAGATCGATTGGAAGCGTTGATTTTATCAATTATGTCCAGATCTTCGAAAACAAGGGAGCCATCAACGGCTGTAGTAATCCACATCCCCACGGACAGATATGGGCTTCCAAGTCTATCCCTGTCGAGCCTTCCAAGGAAGACAAACGACAAAAGGAGTATTTTGAAAAACATGGCATGACCCTGCTTTCTGACTATCTGGAAAAGGAAATTACAGCAGGTGTCCGCATACTTTGTCAAAATGAACACTTTGTTGCCTTGATTCCCTTCTGGGCTACCTGGCCTTTCGAAACCATGATCATCAGCCGTAAGCCGGCTCAGAATATCCTGGCTTTCAATGAAGCTGAAAAGACCTCATTAGCGGCCATTTACAAGTGTCTGACGGTGATGTATGACAACCTTTTCGAAGTATCGTTTCCTTACTCCGCCGGCATCCATCAGGCACCTACCGATGGGAAGGACTATCCCTGGTGGCATTTTCACATGCACTTCTATCCCCCACTCCTCCGTTCGGCCACAATCCGTAAGTTCATGGTAGGCTATGAACTACTGGCTACCCCCCAACGCGACGTGACACCCGAGACCAGCGCACAGCTGTTGCGTTCACTGTCTACCACTCATTACAAAAAAACGAAATAAATAATTAAAAATATCTTATCTTTGATAAGGATTTTGAATCACTAATAATTAACCATATTAGTAATTGGAGAAATGGAAACGGCTGAAAAAAAGATGCGATTGTCAAATCAGATTGCTGAATTTCTGAAAGAGAAGATCACAGATGCAGAACCATCTGCAAAAGTCTTCCTTTTCGGTAGCCGTACAGATTTAAATGCAAAAGGTGGCGACATTGATATTATGGTCATTACCGAAAACGAGATTCCATGGAGTAAATTAGCTTCTGTCAGGCGGGAGTTCTTTACCATATTTGGCTGGCAAAAACTGGATATTGCTATCTTTAAACCTGATGATCAATCACCTTTTTTTAGACTTATTTCACCAACAGCAATTCCACTATGACAAAGCAACAGGATAATGAGCTAATAGAACTCTTGAGCGAGGAATGGCTTTTACTTATCGCATCGATGAAAACTTTTCAGATATCAGTTGAAAAATGTAAACTCATTGGTGATAAAAAAGAATACACGTTTACAGAACTTGAATCTTTCGATTCCCTGATCTCTAAATTTAGCCGTTCTTCTGATATTTATACTCAAAAAGTACTCAGAACTTCATGGACACTTCTCAGAGAAGGATTTGGACCATTTATAGATATGATGCACAGTATGGAAAAGATTAGACTTATTCAATCATCAGATCAGTTACTTGATATTCGTGATCTGAGAAATAAAATTTCACATGAATATTTGCCCAATGCTGTAAAAAAACTCATTCCAGATGTAATTTATTTATCTGTTTCTCTTGATGAAAATATCAATGCAACAGAACAATTTTTATCTGAACATAAATGGTTGAATATTTAACCAAAAGTTATTGTTTTCCGGTCTCAGAAATACTATATTTGTTACGGATTATTATTTAAAATACTTTCAAATTCATACAGTAAGCTGGTTTTGCTTTCAGTTAAACGCTAAGCCATCTTTCTTCGATAATTGAATTAATACTTTATGATAATCCCCGGATTACTCCCTTCTAACCCAAAATTTCACCCATTGATTTCAGTATTTATCCCGTATCTATGCCGTATGAGCTGATACGGTATAAATACGGCTCATATACGGCTCATATACGGCATAAATACGGCTTACACTAAAGTTATATCTCAATAAGCGGGGAATATTCTGAGGATATTATAAGTATGTTATAAGGTCTTTTAAAACTGCTTAGCGACTGATTTTGATAAAGGTACAACTTTATTTTAAAGAAATCAATCGTTTCTTTAAAAAAAATCTGTTTTTAAAAATAGTATGGGTTTCATTTTAAAAAAAGTATTACCTTTGACCCATTAAACAAAATGGTCAAATCAACTGTTTAGCGATAGTAGAAATTACACTAACAGTTATTTCAAAATAAATATGGTCTCAATCACTCATAGCGGAGAGAACCTTTTCCGCCTTAATCAAATATTAAACGCAGCTCAGAAGCACTTCGGCCGGTATGGACTTGAGAAGTCAACCATGCGCGAGATAGCTTCGGATTTGAGTATTTCGAAAGGGGCGCTCTATTATTATTTTTCTGATAAAGAACAACTTTACAAAGCAGTTGTTGAAAAGGAGCAGGAAGAATTCATTCAACTGGTGACTGAAAAATTAACTGTTATGTCTGATCCAAAAGAAATGCTTTTGGAATATATCGAGATAAGGATGAAACATTTTAGAACTATGTTGAATCTGAGTCGCTTCAGGATGCAGGATTATAGTAACCTTAAGCCATTAATTGGAGATACCTGGGTTCAATTTCATGATAAAGAAGTGGAGATTATTGAACATATTTTCAATATTGGAATTAAAGAGAATCAGTTTTTCATTGAACACCCCCATGAAATTGCACAATTGTTTTTGGATCTGCTGAAAGGATTACGAAAAAATGAACTTCAAAACAAAGAACTGTTTTATCTTGATCAGAAAGAATATGATATATTGATCAATAAAACGTATGCATTTGTAAATATTTTTATTAAAGGATTTAAATACAAAGAAAATTAATCAAATCAGGGTAATCTCGTCAACAGGTTATCCCACAAAAAATCAATATCACGAGATGAAAGAAACCATGGAGAAGAAAGCAGTAGTAAAAGAACCTAAAAAGAAGGGTATTGGAGTTTATATTCCACTTATAGTGATCGTACTGATTGTATTGGCCGGTAGTTATTACTGGTACAGGGAATATCAGAAATATATAAAAACAGATGACGCTCATATTGATTCGGATAATGTAGCGATCAGTTCCAAAATATTGGGACGTATCGTTCATCTTTATGCCGATGAAGGAGATTCGGTTAAAAAGGGAATGCTGCTGGCAGAACTGGATAGTACCGATCTGATTGCCCAGGTACAACAGGCCATTGCTTTGAAAAATCAGAACACTGCTGCACTTTCACAGGCCGAGGCTAAGTATCGTTTTGACACGGAAAGCATGCAGGTTCCCGAAGTC
>Ga0224523_1000582_pt1 | contig 18305 bp, 20 predicted proteins | sample CFST50metaG_FD_182732 | JGI IMG/M metagenome (GOLD analysis project Ga0224523, IMG submission 182732) | Peat soil microbial communities from Stordalen Mire, Sweden - C.F.S.T50 | ecosystem: Environmental > Terrestrial > Soil > Wetlands > Peat | place: Sweden: Norrbotten County, Stordalen Mire...
GTAGAGGAGCTCCCTCATTTTCTTATAGACTTATTGCTCTACATAGACTTATTATACAACAAGCGGTAAAATATATGCAATAGTGGATAACTAAATATGGAAAATACAGTTAAAAAATTTGGTAAAAAGGTCAGGGAGATACGACTAGAAAAGAAAATGTCGCAAGGTGATGTGGCAAAGATTCTTGGCGTTCATCGAACCTATATTAGCGGTATTGAGCGAGGCATGAGAAATCCGTCCCTTATTACATTGGAAAAAATTGCAAAAGCATTAAAAGTCAATATTGATAATTTAATAAAATAAATTATGTATAAAGTAGAAATACCCAAAATTCTTTTTTTGACACTAGACATTGCTAGTTTTTATCGTAATAATTTTTTTAATACAAACGATCTTGCAGAATTATCAAATCGTTATAAAAGTGATCTTGTTCGACAAAGAGTTGATAAAAAAGATTATAAATATTTGGAGGATACTCGCTTTGGTGGATTAAGGGGAAATTTTTCCACCCTTTTAACTTGGAGAGGGTTAGTTAAGAGAGGCTCTACTGTTGTTAATTCATATAGTTTAGGAAAAGACAATCGCCTAGTTAATGCTGTATGCAATGGAAAAATTATTTTAAATCGTGAAGACTTGTCGGCTTATACTAATGATGAATCATTAAAAAAAATACTTGAGACAGAAGCATGGCTATTGACTGTTAGGGAAACTCAAGCTCATGTTAAGGTGATGTTGAAAAGAAATCCGAATATGCCATTAGAAAGAGACAACGCAAATTTTCCTAAGGAAGCTGTTTTTAAAAGTACTAATGGACAATTTTTTATAAGAGCATTACTTAATAACTTTATTGATTCAAGAAATACAATTTTACAATTCAGTATTATAAATTTATGGGAAGGTAAAAAATTTCACAAGAAAAATCTTCATCCTCTTATTGTAATACCAACAAAAGAAAATCCATGGAATGAAATTTATGCTATTAAAAATGAGGATTTATACCAGCATAAACCCATTCTTTTGAATGTAGATATTGAAAGTAAAAAATGTACTGACAAAAATGGCAATATTTATACATTATATCCCTTTTCTCAAGCGTTTAATGAATTTTCTAAAGAAAATGAAAATATTAAAAATAGGCTTGATTATAAATGGGAAAATTTAAGAAATCAATATTGCGAAAAAGAAGTTGATTATGAAGTTAGAAAAGAAGATGAATTTAGTAATTTTTTGAGATTGTTTTTGAATTGGAATCGTCACTTTTTTATAGATAATAAAGAAGTTGTTGATGTGCGAATAATAAGCTCTGGTGGGCCAGATGTTGAATTAACTTTTTCAGGCGGAACCACACAAAAAGTTGAATTGGAACATAATTGGAATAATTATCTTGATCATAAACATCAAATAAATAATGCCTTCAAAAATGTTTGGATTTTTGCTGAAGAAAAATTTGATTTGGCTAAAATATTAAAGTTATATAAACAACCTAAAAAAGATCATAACGATAGAATTCCCGATACTTTTTTATGTATTGGAAAAGATAATCTGAGACATGCATATAGGATAAATTGGAAAGAGGATAAAGCTGAAGAAATGGATTTAAAATTTGAATAGAAAAAAAGACAGCCTAGCTGTCTTTTTTTGTTTTAGCAAGTTTCAATTCTTTAACTTTTACTGATTTAACATTGTTTAGCTTCTTTAATCTGTCTTTCATTATTTTAAAATATTCACTGTCCTTTTCTATGTTTATTGAATTCCTTTTAAGATCATCTGCTGTTTCCGCCAAAGTTCCACTGCCAGCAAAACAATCCAAAATCCAATCGTTTTCATTCGTAAATATTTTCAGAAGATGGGTCATTATTTTCTTAGGTTTCTGTGTTGGGTGGGCGGTTCTTTCTCTTCCCATGCAAATTGGCGACTCTACGAAATTATGCATTTCGTTTTGTTTTGAAAAATTGAAAGTATATGATATTTTTTTATTATCAAAACCTTTTGTTGCCCATAATATAGCTTCACAAGAAGATAGAAAACCAGTTTTTCTAATTTGAGGAGCTGGATTTGTTTTGTGCCAAATAATTGTTCCGTGATGTTTAAAATCTAAATTTTCATATATCCTTTTTATATCGCTAATATATTCCATTTTACAAAAGATCAATAAATTACCGTTGTCTTTTAAAATTGGCTTGAGTGATTTTATCCATTCGCTTGTAAAATCAAGGTATTCCTTTTCGGCGAAATAATCCCACTTTCCAAAATCGGAAGATCTTGCTTTTCTGCCTTTGAGAATCTTTGTGTTTTTATTCGCCGTGTTATAAGGAGGATCGACTATTACCGCGTCAACTTTACTTTTCATTTTTGATATGACTTCCACGGCATCACCTGAAATTAAATAATGTTTTTGCATATTGATGTTTCGTTTATTCTTTTAATTGATTTATTATAATATTCTTGATCAAGTTCTGTTCCTAAATATGATCTGCCTAGTTTTTTTGCCACAACAGCGGTTGTGCCTGAACCGATGAACGGATCAAAAACTATGCCATTTATATTTGATGTAGATAAAATCACTCTTTCCAAAAGCCATTCTGGCTTTTGTGTTGGATGAATTTTTTTACCACCTGCCGTTTTCCCTCTTGTCCAAATAGCACGCATTTGTTTGCCTCCATTCATTTCTTTCATATCCTTGTAGTTGAATATGTTGCCCTTGCCCTTTCTCGCCCAGATAAAATTTTCATGATCTGCCACAAATCTGGTGCAGGAAAGATTTGGTGTTGCATCTGATTTATGCCACAAAACTTCATTAAGAATATCAAAACCAAGCTTTTTCATGAGATAACCAACTAAATATATATTGTGGTATGTTCCTGCAACCCATATCGAACCATTTTTTTTGAGTATTCTGAAACATTCCGCTAACCATTTTTTTGTAAATTCTTCAAATTCTTCATCAGTATAACGATCCCAATTTCCTTTGTTTGTATTTAAGTCGGTGCCTCCCGATTTCGTAAATTTCATTTTAAAATTACTCCCACTTAAATTATAAGGTGGATCTGCAAAAATTAAATCTATAGAGTCATTCCTTATTTTTTTAGTTAGATCTAAGCAATCTACATTATAAATGGAATTCAATTTATATTCTTTTGATAAAAAAATACTTTCAGAGTTATTTTTAGCACTAACCTGATTATTTTTTATAAAATGATCATCCTTTTTTGCTTGTGCTGGTCTATTATCAAGGTTTCTGATAATTTTTTCTACAATACCTCTTATTTCAACTTCTTTTCTGTATATAGGTAGCATTGTTTGGTTTGCGGGCTGTAATCTGAATCTGTTTTTTTCTCGGTAAATTTTTTTCAAAGTAGCTTCATTGTCGTCTATTATTGCAACCACCGTTTGACCATTATCTGCTGTTTGTTGCTCTCTTATCACAACAACATCGCCGTCAAAAATTCCCTCATCTATCATACTATCACCCTCTACTCTAAGGGCATAATGCTTGAATGAAGTATTGATTTCATTTTCTTGGAGCGCAATTGTCTCCCGAATAGTTTCTATTGCTTCGATTGGTTGACCGGCCGCTATCACTCCTACTAAGGGAACATTTATTGTTAGCGTGGTTATTTTTGCCGATATTGCCCTGGGTCGATTTTCTTCCTTAATTAAAAAACCTTTATCTTGAAGTTTTTTGACATGAAAATGAGCAGTTGAAACCGAAGACAATCTTAAATGTTTTTTTATTTCTTCAAGGGAGGGTGAGATGCCTTTCTTTTTTTGAAAAGAAGTTATGAAGTCAAGAACTTGTTTTTGACGTTTGGTAAGCATATTTTTTATTGCTATTGACTTTCGATTTATTTTCGATTACACTATCAGTATAAACAATTTTAAAAATATCGTCAACACCTGATTAAATTAAAATTTATGAGCAATATTCAAAACTATGTAAATGATCTAAAAAATAAATCAGAGCAGCGTTTTAATGAGTTTAAAATCGAAGAAATTGAAAACTTGGGGCAAATTTTAGATAAAGCTTATCTTGAAAAACCAACTTGGCTAGGAGGCGATAAGAAATTTGTTTGTTTATTTATCGATCTTGATAAATCATCTAAGGAATCGTTCAAAAGACATCCTAAAACCATGGCTAAGATATATGATTATTTCACGCAAAATATAGTAGATGTTTTAAATCATCCAATAATTGGTGCAGACTATATTGATATCAAGGGGGATGGGGCATTTGGTATTTTTGAAGGAGAAAAAGCTTCTTTCAAGGCCTTGTATTGTGCAATTACTTTTAAAACCATGTTTGAGCAATCTATTAGAAATAAATTTAGCACCGATACTGAAAAATTAAGTTGTAAATTTGGCATACATAAAGACAAAATTCTTGTGAGAAGAATTGGCAAGAGAGGAACAGGAAACTATAATGAGGTTTGGGCTGGGAGACTTGTCAATAATGCATCAAAATTAGCTAGTCAAAGTAAAAATATTCCGTTAGAAAATGGTCGCTTGCCAATACTTCTTTCCGAACAAGTTTATTCAGATTTTGAAAAAAATAAAAAATACGGCTTTTATTATTGCTGTAACAATGGAGTTCTAATGACAGATAACGTTGAAATGTTTAAATTATTCGAAGATTTCTCAGATGAAACACTGGGAGATAAATTTTATTATACAAGGGTGCTTTGGTGTGAAAAATGTGCAGATAATTACATTGACCTTATATAGAAATATATGAATACTTTCAGTTTAAATTTTCTACAATCAGAATTAAATCGTGTTAGCGAATGGATACAATTTTCAGATAAAAAAACTGCATTTTTGTCCGCTTTTTATTCTGCTATATTCGGGTTAGTGTTTTCTCAAAAAGAATCAATTTTACAACACTTCATAATTTATCAAAAGTGGATAACCTGTTTTTATGCTTTTATTTTAGTTGGCTTCATAATCGCTTTTGTTGTTGGTATAGTTTTTCTTTTTAAATCAGTTTTTCCGAGGTTGAAAAATTTGTTTACGGATAAATCCTTGTTTTATTTTGGGCATGTGGCTAATATGAAGTTTATTGATTATTCAGAAGAAATTAAAAAATTAACTGAAGATGAAGCAAAAAAGCAAATCATTGAGCAAATTTATACAAATTCTATAATTGCAAATCAAAAAATGAAAAATGTTCAAAAAAGCATAGAAAGTTTTGTAGCGTTGATAATTTTCACAATACTTTTGATTTTATTATAAAACAATGGGTAAAGAAAAAATGCCAAATATCGAAATACCAGAATCCACACTTCGAATCGTTAAAGATGCCATGGAATCATATAAGCGATCTGCTAAGGATATTGCTATCATAATTCCAAAATTGCAAAACATAAACATTCCCAAGTTCGAAATTCCCAATTTTAAAATTCCTTTTCAGGAAACAACGGAATTTACTTTACCTCCCAATATGGATATAATTCGGGAGGAAAACACATGGAAAAGACATAAGCAACTCTTGGATACGCAAAATGCAATCTTGGAAATACAAAAAGGAGCTCTTGAAGAACAAAAATCGACTACGAGGTTAACTAGGTTAATTTTACTTTTGACGATTTTAGGAATTGCTGTTACTGTTTTATTAAATCTGATATAAGGTGGCGCGCCAATGAAATTGGCACGAAAACCCAAAGTCCGAAAAAAGAAAGCCAAAAAGCCAAGCCCCACTTTCCGCCGTCCAGCTCTTTCGAAAAAGAGACTGGACTCCCAAAACAGAAAATTTTTCTTTTCCTTTTTGAAAAAAATCAGAGGCGCGCAAAATTTAAAAAAATGTAGAGAAAATTTTTCTGTTTTGGAACGCAAATTTCTGCAAAATTTGCGGGCGGAAGCGGGGGCTAAAAATCGGAATCGGGATTTTCTGCAAAAAAAGTTCTAATTTCGTCCAAAAGGTACCGCCAATAAAAAATACAATCAAAACCATGGAGGATAAAAAAAATAAACACCCCAAAGTCGGACTGGCTCTCTCTGGAGGCTCGGCTTTGGGCATCGCGCATATCGGAGTGATCAAATGCCTTATGGAGCATAATATTCCGATCGATTGCGTGGCCGGCACCAGCGCCGGCGCCATTGCGGCGGTGTGCGTAGCTTTCGATGTGCCCATCCCCAAAATGATTGAAATGTCCAAGGGATTAAGCTGGACCAATATTTCCGAGTTTGGTCATTCGAAAATGGGATTGAATTCCAACAGACCGATGGGTGAAATAATAGAAGATATGGTAGGCTATCATGCCAAAATAGAAGACGCCCATATACCATTGGCCATCATTGCCACTAATATCGATACAGGAGAAGAAGTGGTTTTTCATAAAGGCGATGTGGCTGAAGCGGTTATGGCCAGCACCTGTTTGCCTGCTTTTTTCGTGCCAGTGAAAGCTCGAAGAAGAAAATTAGTCGATGGAGGACTAGTGGAAAATCTGCCGCTCTCGCCGCTCAAAAATATGGGAGCCCAGATCAAGATAGGCGTCGATCTTTCCCGCTTCCGGACTTATAAAAAAGCGCACAACATCATTGACGTTATCACTAATTCCTATAGCATCCTCACCAAGCCCCAATCGGCTATTGCTCCCGGGCAAGTGGATGTTTTGATCGAACCACATCTCGAAAAATTCAATACCTCCGATTTTGGAAAAGTTAATGAGCTGATGGAAGAAGGCCATCGGGCCGCGGAGCTGATGATGCCGCAGATCAAAAAACTGATGGCAGGAAGCGCTTGCGAGAAGAAAGGATTTTTCCAAAAAATAATCTGCTTTTTCAAAGGGAAAAACGCGGACGAATAGCCAAAATAAACTTTGCAATTTTTTGCGCTAATTAGCGTAATATAGTATGATATCCGTACTATAATAACACTATGGGCACGGATCTTGAGGAAATAAAATCCAGACTGAATATCGTCGATGTTCTGGGCGAATATATCCGCCTGGAGAAGGCAGGGAGCAATTTTAGGGCGCTCTGCCCTTTTCATAATGAGAAAAGCCCGTCTTTTATGGTGTCGGAAGAAAAGCAGTTCTGGCATTGCTTCGGCTGCCAGAAAGGCGGCGACATTTTTGCTTTCGTGATGGAGATGGAAGGATTGGGTTTCCGGGAAGCCCTGACGCTTTTGGCCGACAAGGCCGGAGTGAAACTGCAGGGGTATGATCCCCAAAAGGCAGAGCAAAAAAACAGGACTTTAGAAATTTTGGAACTGGCGACCAAATTTTACGAAGTGCAACTTTGGAAAGGTGATGGAAAGACTAACATCCTAAGATATCTTCGGCAGCGGGGACTGAACGACGAGACGATAAAAGAATTCCGCCTGGGTTACGCGCCGAAAGGCTGGCGGAATGTAATTCAATTTTTAGAAAAGCGCGGATATAAGATTGAAGAGATTTTGAGAACCGGACTGGTGGTAAAAAAAGAAAATAGCACTGACCATTACGATCGTTTTAGAGAAAGGATAATGTTTCCCATCGCTGATTATTCCGGAAAAATTGTCGGCTATAGCGCGCGAGTGGCTCCGGGCGGCGATGAGTCGCAGGCCAAATATGTGAACACTCCGGAAACGGAGGTTTATCATAAAAGCCGCATCTTATACGGCATAGACAAGGCGAAAAGCGATATCAAAGCTCAGGATTTTGTCCTGCTAGTAGAAGGCAATATGGATGTTATCGCGGCATCACAAGCCGGCATAAAAAACGTCGTGGCGGTCAGTGGCACGGCGCTCACAGCTGATCAGATCGGCATCATCAAAAGATATACCCCGAAGATAAAGATGTTTTTCGATATGGACAGTGCCGGCTATGAGGCGACCAAAAAAAGTATGAAGCTGTGCTTTGCCAGCGATATGCAGGTGGAGGTGGTGAGCATCGAAAACGGAAAAGACGCCGCCGATATGGCCAAAGACGATCCGGAAAAATTGAAATCAGCCGTCAAGAATTCCAAGAACGCTATGGAATATCTGCTGGATGACAGCCTCCATAAATTCGATAAAAATAAGATCGAAGACAAAAGAAAAATATCAGAGCTGATGATGGATATGGTTTCCGGCATCGCTAATTCGGTAGAAAAGAGCCACTGGATAAAAACCATCGCTCAGAAACTGGAAACGACCGAAGCCGCATTGACGGATGCTATTAAAAAAGCTACTCTTAAAAATAGATTAGGAAAAACACCAGAGAGAGAAACTGAAAAAGAACTCATCGCCCGGCCCAAGATCGACATACTGATCGATGAGGCGATAGGGACGATGCTGGCCACTCCTGCTATTTGGAAGAAGGCGACGGAAGAACGCCAAGACTATACTTTCGCGCCAAAAGATAGCCTTCTGAATATCATTCTGGAAAAAGGAGAGAAATCAGGGTACGATCATGAAAAAATGGCAGCTTTTCTTCCCGGAACAGAAGAAAAAGAACGGGCTGAAAGGCTGTTTTTCCGACATAAATATCGGCTAGGACTTAATAATGAGCTGGAAGAGGTAGTATCGGCCGATCCTGCTTATGAATTTGAAACTGTCATTAAGGAAATCAAAAGAGAGCTGAAAAAAGAGGAATTGGGGAAAATTGCCGTTGATCTTAAGCAGGCGGAAGAAAGGAAAGATAAAGAAGCTACTAAATTACTTGAGACGCAACTTAAACATATTTTAGAAGAGGTTCAAAATTTATCTTGAAGTAAAAAGGCAAGGGGGTTGCCATTTTAGGCATTGTTTAAAATTTTATTTTTATTATGGCTAACAAGAAGAAAAAAAGTTCACGGGCTCAGGCTGGCAAAAAGACGGAGAAAGCAAAAAAAACGGCAGCTAAGAAAAAGAATGCCAAAAAAACCATCCCTCAGAAGAGAAATCAGAAACCGAAGAAGAAAACAACTGTCAGAAAGACCGCCAAGAAAAAATCTGACAAGGTCCGCAAAGCGAAAAGGATAAAAGCCCCCCTGTCTGATCAGCGCAAAAAATCCATAGACGATCTGCTTTATCGCGGCAAACAAAGAGGGTTTGTGACTGAAGATGAAATTATCCACGTCATACCGGACGCGGAAAGGGATATCGAAGGGCTGGAAGAACTTTATGAAAAACTGGAAGAAAAAAATATCCGGGTGATCAGTTCAGACGAGATGCTCAAAATGGAAACGGACAAGATTTCGGAGGACATAGAAAAAGAGAAGAGCGGCAAAAAGAGCAGAAGCACGGCAGAAATTGTTGTTCCGGAAGACGCTTCATCGGATCTGGTGCAGATGTATCTTCGGGAAATCGGCAGGGTGCCTCTCTTGGCTACTGAAGAAGAAGTGTCTCTGGCCAAAAGGATAGAAAAAGGGGATTTAGCAGCCAAGCAAAAACTGACCGAAGCCAATCTTCGTCTGGTGGTCAGTATCGCCAAAAAATATGTGGGAAGATCGCACAATCTTTCGCTTTTGGATTTGATTCAGGAAGGAAACATCGGACTCTTTCGGGCGGTGGAAAAATTCGATTATCGCAAAGGTTATAAATTTTCTACTTATGCCACCTGGTGGATAAGACAAGCGGTAACGAGAGCCTTGGCTGACCAATCCAGAACCATCAGAATCCCAGTGCATATGGTGGAGACAATTAATAAATATACCCAAGTGACGAGACGTTTGGTCCAGGATCTGGGACGCGAACCGTTGCCGGAAGAAATTGCGGTGGAAATGGGCATTGAAGTGGATAAAGTTCGACACATTCAAAAAATATCTCAGGAAACAGTGTCGCTGGAAACATCGGTTGGCGATACCGACGAGGATTCGGTATTGGGCGATTTTATCGAAGACACGGAAACTGTGATGCCCAACCAAATCGCTTCGCGAAAAATGCTCAAAGAACATCTCAACGAAATTCTGAAAGACCTCACTCCGAGAGAACAGAAAATTTTGAAAATCCGGTTCGGCCTGGAAGACGGCGTGACCCATACTTTGGAAGAAGTGGGACAGGAGTTCGGCGTGACGCGCGAACGTATCCGCCAGATCGAAGCCAAAGCACTGGAGAAAATCAGAGAACATCAGACCATCAAAAAGCTCAGGGATTATTAAATTTGACTAAATTTAGAGCTCGTATATAATTGAGATATGAAAGCGACTAGGACTAATAATAATCGAAGCAATAATAACCGCACCAAGCGCGGGGATTAGTGGTTTGATCAAGGGTTAGGCCTAAAATCAGAAACTAAATCCCGCGCGGCGGGATTTTTGCTTTTTAAGCGGATAGAATAGCGGATTTATTTTGTACCTTGACAGAAAGGAGCCATAATATGGGCGAAAAAGAAGTGTTTCAGAGGTTTCGAAGGGGTCGGGGAATTTGTGTCCAGGAATGTTTGGTGGGAAGAAAAAAAGAAGATGGCAGTCCCGGATGCAGAGATGAAAAAATCTGTTCCTTCTTTAAGGGACAGAGCGACAAGCCGGATGTTAAATTCCAACCTCCGCACCATTGCTTTCCGAAATGTTTAAAGGAGCATATCCCGATTGTGATGGAAGGAATGGCGTAGCACTTAAACGCGCTCCTCTTACCGAGGAAGAATTTCAGCAAGTGATCGGGCGATAGTGTAGGGTCATTAATCAAAGAAAAACCGTTAGAAAGGGAGGGGATGATCTGTATGAAAAAATATCCACAATTTATTGAAGTAGATATGAGGCAGGATGTGGTGGAGAAAGAGACGGAAACCCTATGCTCCAATTGCGGATATAAAATGGGGACTGGGAATGATTGCCTGGCTTGCCAGACGTACAATAGAGAAAAAGAATGTAGTCGCTAGGGTATGCAGGACATGGGAAACTGCTTCATTCTTTCCGCCTAAAACTTAGGCATAAATGAAACATTGTTGAAAAAGAGTCGGCTGAACCAGCTGGCTCTTATTTTTTTGTGATCCGCTTTTAAAAAAATGATTGACATAAAATATGATGCTTGATAGTATTACAAAGTAATATGAAACTCAACCAAGCCAACAACCGCTATTATTTTTATTTTACCTGGTTTATGCAGCAGGTCGGTTTTGGTTTATGGGGAAAAATATAGAAGAATAAAGATATTTTCCGAAAACCAGAGCTGGCCTCAAAGGCCGGTTTTTTAGTTCTTTAAAAATCAGTAGAATAATTAAAAGGAAGGAGTAAATTATGCTAAATCGACAGGAAGAGATAAGACTTTTTGCCAATTATGTGGAACAAAGCAATGTGGCTCAGGCACGAATTGTCTTTAGTGAGGCAAAATCGACTGATGAAAAAATCTCAATGAAAGGAATTTTACTGAAAGCGTTGTGTCTTAATGGTTCGCTAAACCACGATATGAAAAAATGGGCTGAGGCGGTAATTGGTAGTAATCAATAATTTGAAAAAAGAGAGGAGCAGATTATGATCCTTCATCTTCATCCCAGCCGAAAAATCTTTCCTTTCAAGAAATTAAACGAAAAAATTCCTGTGGAGCCTCTGTGGCAATAAAAAATCAGGCAGGGACCCGAAATGGGCAGAGCGTCACGACGCGTCTGCCCTTTTTTCTTTTTGTAACAAGAGAATCAACCGGTTATTGTTTACGTCACTCTTTTGATCTGATGCACCAGGAAAACCAGGACGATAGCTCCGATGGCGGCCACTACGATAGAGCCGATGATGCCATATCCGCTAGCGCCTGCACCGACCAGGATGAATATCCATCCTCCAATGATAGCCCCGATAATGCCGAGAATGATGTCTCCCAGTATTCCGTATCCTTCTCCCTGCATTACCATCCCGGCTATCCAGCCGGCTACGAGCCCCACTATGAGTAAGATTACGATGCTCATATTTTTATAATTAATAATTAATTTTTATCTCATTATTTCTATATCATAACTGCAGCGGGTAACGCTATCTTGAGTATTTGAATTCTGCTGGCATTTTTTCACGTCTGCTTATGCTCGAATGATGATACTGTTTATACAGGAATAACTGGCAAATATTTCAGGGCAATTCGTCATATAAAATACAAACCGGCAGGATGAACTGCCCGTTTGTTTAAAATATATATAAATATCGCTTCAGCTTTCTGAAGTTATGCCCGACCGCCCTTTCTGCCGATTTCAGCCATATGCCGCCTGTTCTGACTGACAGCTTTTCCTCCCTTTCGCCCGATTTCTGCCATATGCTGGCGATTTTGACTGACCGTTTTTCCTCCTTTCGAAGCGATCGCTCTTTGTTTTGCGGGATCCATCGAAGCAAATCCTCGATCACTTTTAGCCATTTTTTTAGAAGTGTTTAATTGGTTAGCTTACTCGTATTATTAATACGAATAAACCGACAAATAATTTCAAAAAAACTAAGTTTATTGACAGAAAAGATGGGAGGAGGTAATATACCTAGGGGGGAGGTATAAATATAATGTCAAAATGCAAATGTCAAATGTCAAAAATGAAGACAAAAAAATATTAGTAGCGCTCAAAAAAGCGCAAAGCCATTTGGGGAATGTAATAAATATGGTAGAAGGGAAAAGTTATTGCGTGGATATTATGCAGCAGAATTTGGCGGTCATCGGACTTTTAAAATCGGCTAACGAAAAGATTTTGAAAAGACATCTTAACAGTTGTTTTGCTATGGCTATGAAAGGAACTAATGAAAAAAGAAAACGGGAGATGATAGAGGAAGTGGTGAAATTAAATAAGATTTCTCAATAATTTTTTTATGCGGAAATTCATGGTTGGTAGAAAATACAAAATTAGCCTCATCATTGTGGGAATAATTTTTCTCGGCAACTTTAGTTTTAGTTTTAGTTTTTGTTTTCCGCAAATAGCATCTGCCGATATGAATACAAAAATGTTTGATCAGCGCGATAAAAATATCGCCAAAAATTCCGACGCTTCCAAAAATTTATTACCTTGTTGTGAAAATCATGATGCGGCGACGAAAATAGATAATCCTAAAAAAGTTGTTATTGAAAACCTTGCGTTTTTGTCTGTAGTTTCAAGTGATATTTTTGATCCAAAGAAAATGTCAGACAATATTTCTTCATACATAAAACTTCCTGACCTGCCTCCGCCGGAGACGAAAATTACAGGATCCATTTATAAAAAAGAATAAATATTTTTAATTTATTAAAAACACTTTTGATATCTTTGGAAGTGTTTTTATTTCTGGATTTCTGGTAATTATTATTAAAAAATCGAAAAAGATGAATAAATTAATCATTAATATTTCCGGAATGCATTGCCGCTCATGCGAAATACTGATTGAAGAAGAATTGGGCCTGGTTCCGGGAATAAAAAAATCAAAAGTCAACTGGAAAAAAGGAATAGCTGAAATATTTTATTCCGAATCAAAACCTGACAGTCAAAAAATCGAAGAAGCCGTACGTTCAGCCGGATATGCTATCGGCACAGACGGAAAGAAGAGCTTGTTCAGCCGGAACGCCAGTGATTACGAAGATCTGGGTATTGCTTCCGTTATTATCATCGGCCTCTATTTTGTCCTGAAAAGTTTAGGGTTTACCAATTTGAATTTTGGGGCGGGAACGCAAGACCCTCAAAGTTTAGGTGTTGTCCTTGCGATAGGACTGACGGCCGGATTTTCCACCTGTATGGCTCTGGTCGGAGGATTGGTTTTGGGCGCATCGACACGCCACGCGGAGGCGCATCCGGAAGCTACAGTGACCCAAAAATTTCGGCCGCATCTCTATTTTAATCTGGGAAGAGTTTTAGGCTTTGCGTTTTTGGGAGCAATTCTGGGAACCATAGGATCATTTTTCCAGATTTCCACTTTGGCTTTAGGGATAATGACTATAGCGGTGGGCCTGGTTATGTTCTTTATGGGCCTTCAGCTCATTGAAATATTTCCGTGGGCCAATGGAATAAAGATTACTTTGCCTAAATTTTTGAGTCGACGCTTAGGAATTAAAAATAACAAAAAGGAGTACAGTCATAAAAGTTCGATGCTGCTTGGTGCGCTTACTTTTTTTCTTCCCTGCGGGTTCACGCAGGCGATGCAGCTTTACGCTGTCAGTACTGGAAGTCCGGTTATGGGTGCATTGGTAATGGGTACGTTTGCGCTGGGAACTGTTCCGGGACTTTTGAGCATCGGTGGTCTGACTTCGGTGGTCAAGGGAATTTTTGCTAAAAGGTTTTTCAAGTTCGCAGGACTTTTGGTGATATTTTTTGCTCTTTTCAACATCAGTAACGGTTATAATCTGACCGGTTGGCAGATAGGCTCGGCTTCTTCCGGAGGCTCTTCAATAAATGATCCTAATGTAACGCTGGAAAATGGAACACAAGTAGTGAAAATGACGCAAGCGGCGAGCGGGTATTCTCCCAACAAGTTTACCGTCAAAAAAGGAATTCCGGTTAAGTGGGTGATTGACGGACAGGAGCCATTCAGCTGTTCCAGCAGTATCGTCATCCCCAGTCTTAATATTTCCAAAAAACTGGTTCGGGGCGAAAATACCATTGAGTTCACGCCGACGGAAACCGGACCGCTTAAATTCAGCTGCTCGATGGGAATGTATATGGGAGTGTTCAATGTGGTCGATAGCCAGAGCAGTACTGTCAGTTCTGTAGCTGATTCGAATAGCTCGATTAAATCATCCGGCGGCTCTTGCAGTGCGTCTGGCGGTGGATGTGGATGCGGCGGTGGAACCCAAAAACCGGTTCAGCCTAGCGAAGGAACAGTGGAACAAAATGGCAATACGCCGACAGCAGGAGATAATAATTCCGGATTGTCCGGTTCCGCTTCTCCGCAGCAAATTATCCGAACGAGTTATACGCTCAGCAGCGATATCCAGCCCAATACCTTTACCGTAAAAGCCGGCGTGCCGGTGAAATTCATAATCGACGTGAAAGAGGACGGGCAAGGCTGTATGAGCACAGTGATGATTCTGGGGCTCTATAATAATGCCCAGTCTCTCCAAAAAGGCACGGTAGAGATGGATTTCACGCCGATGAAACCCGGTGATTACAAAATCACTTGCGCGATGGGCGTGCCGAGAGGAACATTAAAAGTTCAATAATCAAATTTGTAAATATTTAAATATATGAATAAAAAAATTAACCTGTCTCTCTCCGGAATGCATTGCGCTTCCTGCGCGCGTCTCATTGAAAACAATGTGGGCAGAGTAAACGGGGTGATAAAAACTAATGTCAATTTTGCCGCTGAAAAAGCAGCTGTGATTTTTGACGAAAACAAAACAACCGTAGCTGAGATAAAAAAGGCGGTCAGTGATGCGGGATATGGCGCCGAAGAAATTGACAGCGCGGACAGTGAATGGGAAGCTAAAAAACGTCAGAAAGAAATATCTTCGTACTTCAATAAATTTATTTTCGGAGCGGTTTTCAGTTTTCCGATGGCCTATTTTATGCTGCTGGATTTTTTTTCCTGGCTTCCGGGGAAAATTACGCTTGCTCCCTATATCGGTATTTTTTCTCTTTTTCTGACCATTCCGGTCCAGTTCGTAATCGGAGCAGGATTCTATAGAGGTGCGTGGTCGAGTCTCAAGATGAAAACGTTCAATATGGACAGTCTCATCGCCATCGGTACTTCCACTGCGTTCTTCTATAGCTTGATCAATTTCATCATTTACTTCCTGCAAAATAAATCTTTATTCGGTATCAGTGGTGCCAAAATTCCCGACCTCTATTTTGAAACGGCGGCATTTTTGATCACTTTTGTGGCGCTGGGCAAATGGCTGGAAATCAGGACTAAGGGAAAAACATCGGACGCTATCAAAAAACTAATGGGACTGCAGGCTAAAACGGCCCGAGTAATCAGAAATAATATAACTGCCGATATTGCTATTGACGAAGTAGTTCGCGGCGATATCATCATCGTCCGTCCGGGAGAAAAGATTCCGGTGGACGGGAAAATTGTCAGCGGCAGTTCTTCCGTGGACGAAGCGATGATTACCGGCGAAAGTATTCCGGTGGAAAAAAACGCCGGCGATATGGTTATCGGTGGAACGGTCAACAAAAACGGCAGTTTCCAATTTCTCGCCACTCGAGTTGGCAGTGAAACAACGCTAGCGCAGATAATAAAAGTAGTTGAAGAAGCCCAAGGATCGAAAGCGCCCATCCAGGGATTTGCCGACCGCATTTCAGCCTGGTTCGTGCCGGCAGTAATCGGGATTGCTATCCTGACTTTTGCTGTCTGGTATTTATTTTTAGGTGCTAGTCTCGGCTTTGCTCTTATGGCTTTTACGGCGGTCATCGTTATTGCTTGTCCGTGCGCTTTAGGTCTGGCCACTCCCACTTCCATTATGGTGGGAACGGGAAGAGGGGCAGAACAGGGAATTCTTATCAAAGGCGGAGAACCGCTGGAAGCGGCGTGTAAAATCAACGCTATTATATTTGATAAAACCGGGACTCTTACCAAGGGCCAGCCGGAAGTGACGGATGTCATTGAAAATAAAATATCAAATCTCAAAAATCAAAATGACGATACAAAATTAAAAATTGTTCAAATGGCGGCGTCATTGGAAAATTATTCCGAGCATCCTCTGGCTGAAGCAATCGTAATTTACGCCAAAGAAAAATCTTTAGCGCTGGAGAAGGTTATTGATTTTAAAGCTGTTCCCGGCCAGGGCGTTACGGGAAAAATAAACGGCGAAAAATATTATTTGGGAAACAGAAAACTGATGAGCGGTTTAAATTTTTCTCCTGATAATAGTGAATTTAATGAATTGGAAGAGGAGGGCAAAACAGCAATGATTCTGGCGACCGAAAAAGAAATCATCGGAGTAATAGCGGCGGCCGATACGGTGAAAATAACTTCCGGCGAGGCGGTTGCTAAGCTCAAAAAAATGGGCATCGAAGTGTTTATGATAACCGGAGATAACGAGAGAACGGCTAAAGCGATAGCAGCGCAGATAGGGATAGATAAGGTTTTAGCGGAAGTGCTGCCGGAAGAAAAAGCGAACGAAGTAAAAAAACTGCAGGCGCAAAATAAAAAAGTAGCGATGGTGGGTGATGGCATCAATGACGCGCCGGCACTGGCCCAGGCCGATCTGGGCATTGCTATGGGCAGCGGAACAGACGTGGCGATGGAAACCGGAGGGATTGTCATTATGAAAAGCGATCTTAATGACGTAGTAACCGCTTTCGAACTATCGCGCGAAACGATGAAGAAGATAAAGCAAAATATGTTTTTCGCTTTGTTTTATAACGTAATCGGCATTCCCATCGCAGCCAGGGTTTTTATATCCTTCGGACTGATTCTCAAACCGGAACTGGCCGGATTGGCGATGGCTTTGAGTTCTGTCTCTGTGGTATCCAATTCGCTTCTTTTACGATTATTCCGTCCGGGACAGCGGAATTATTTTTCTCTGGTAGCGCCTATAATTATGGTTATCTTCTTCGGCTTTCTATTTTTCCAATTCGCCAAATTCAGTTCGGGAATGGGAGGGGCGGGAGTTTGAGGCTAGTTTAAATTATTCAAAAAATTTGAAATTTAAAATGGGATTAATATAGAAAATGCTTTATTTAAGCCAAAATATTGGATTGACATATAGTCGTTTTGGGTGTACAATGGCTAGTTGAGTGATAGTTCTTTAATTTTGATATATTTTGTGGATCATTGCAGCTTTGAAAAAGTTTTTTCAAATTTTTTCAAAGCTGCAATGATGGCAAGTCTGGGGCGTTAGCATTGGGCTGACGTGAGGGACAAGCCAAGAAAAAGGAGAAGTAAAATGGCTAAACGGAATCCCAAGGAAGTTGAGGCAATTGTGTCGGCGATGGGCGTGTTCACTACACTCATCACCAATCTCGTCGAACTTGTGAAAAAGCTTGGCGGTACAGTCGAAAATATTTACCGCTTGGCAACTCCTGAAGGCAGGAAAACTCTCGAAGCAATCGCCCAGCTCATTGTCAATGGAGCAGTCGTAGCGAAAAATGAATTTCTCCGGATCATTTCCGGCGGCCAGTCGCTTGTCATCGATGCTGTCGATGGCAGCAAGATCATTGCCAAGGCAAAAAAGACTTTTCCTGCCGGTATCGACAGCGACTTCGTAAGATGGAGTGCGGATGAGCCTGGCCAGCCCACACCGGAAACGGTTGCTAGCGTCTACGAGATGGCAAGGGATGCAACTTTCTCTCAAATGCTCGGTTCTCTGAGTGCTGACATAAGCAAGCTTTGTTTTACTCAGCATCAGATAATCAACTTTGTGGAGAAGCATTTTAACTGGCTGCGAACCGGTGGCTATGCGACCTTTCTTCCGTTTGTGTCGTACGGTCATTTCTTCGTTGCCCGCGTGCACGTCGACTCCGGCGGCAGGCTGGACGTCTTCGTCCGCCGGTTTGGGCACGACGGCGTCTGGAGCGCCGGCGGCCGTCCTCGGGTCGTAGTTCCGCAACTGGCTT
>Ga0224523_1000583_pt1 | contig 18302 bp, 14 predicted proteins | sample CFST50metaG_FD_182732 | JGI IMG/M metagenome (GOLD analysis project Ga0224523, IMG submission 182732) | Peat soil microbial communities from Stordalen Mire, Sweden - C.F.S.T50 | ecosystem: Environmental > Terrestrial > Soil > Wetlands > Peat | place: Sweden: Norrbotten County, Stordalen Mire...
CAATAATTCTGATTGCCGTTATGGCTATATGTGCCATCGGTATTACTGCTGCTATAATTCTCTATATTGTTGCCCAAAAGTTTAAGGTGATTGAAGATCCACGAATAGACGAGGTAGTTGAATTGCTGCCCGGAGCGCATTGTGGAGGATGTGGATATCCCGGATGTCGCAGTCTGGCTGAAACAATGGTTAAGCGGGGATCCCTTGAAAACCTGAACTGTCCTGTAGGGGGAAAAGTAGTTATGGCAGAAATTGCTGCTGTGTTGGGACTTGTAGCAGAAGAACATGAACCAATGATTGCAGTCCTGCGCTGTTCAGGTTCTAAATTAAATGCACCACTCAAGGTTCTGTACGAAGGAGCCTCCAGTTGTACTTTTTTAAATCAGCTTAATGTTGGAGAAAGTGGTTGTTCATATGGCTGTCTGGGCCAGGGCGATTGTGTATTCTCGTGTAAGTTTGATGCATTGTCAATCGATGAAGATGCCGGACTGCCCATAATCGACGAAGTGAAATGTATTGCCTGTGGCGCTTGTGTCAAAGCATGTCCACGACAGATTATAGAAATACGTCCCAAAGGAAAGAAAGATAGGCGTATCTATGTATCATGTGTAAATAAAGAAAAAGGCGGTATCGCAAGAAAAAATTGTTCGGTAGCTTGTATCGGTTGTGGCAAGTGTGTCAAGATTTGTCCTTTCGAAGCCATTACACTGGTTGATAACCTGGCATATATCAATTTTGAAAAGTGTAAATTATGTCGAAAATGTGTCAAAGAGTGTCCAACTAATGCAATAGCTGAAATGAATTTCCCAGCAAGCAAAGAAAAGTCGCAGTCTGTTTCAGAAGAAGTAGAGGCTTAAAACAACATTCATAATAAAACGATACAAAGACTACAAGGAGAAAATTCAATTGAAAACCTTTAAGTTAGGGGGGATTCACCCCGAAGAAAATAAGATTTCGGCTCACCAACCTATAGCGGTTGCCATAATACCTAATACCGTATATATTCCTGTTTCTCAACATCTGGGAGCGCCAGCTAAACCAATTGTTGAGAAGGGCGATGTTGTGAAAACTGGTCAGTTGATTGCAAAAGGCGATGGATTTATTTCGGCTAACGTGCATTCATCTGTTTCAGGAAAAGTAATTAAAGTGGATGAAATCGTTGATTTCTCTGGATACCGTCGTCTTTCGATTATCATAGAATCTGAAGGTGATGAATGGGAAGATTCTATTGATATGACACCTACTCTGGTAACTGAATGTTCGCTGGATTCAAAAACGATTATTGACAAAATCAATGAAATGGGTATTGTGGGGATGGGAGGAGCAACTTTTCCATCATACGTTAAACTCAATGTACCCCAAGGTAAAAAGGCGGAATATCTTCTCATAAACGGTGTCGAATGTGAGCCTTACCTAACTTCAGATCATCGGTTGATGCTTGAAAAGAGTCGTGAAATCATGGTGGGCATCACCATTTTAATGAAAGCCCTTAAAGTGAACAAGGCAATGATTGGCATTGAAAACAATAAACAGGATGCTATTCAACTGATGAGTACAACAGCCACAGTGTTTAATGGTATTACTGTTCATACGCTGAAAGTTAAGTATCCACAGGGAGCAGAGAAACAACTAATCAAAGCGTTAGTAAACAGAGAGGTTCCATCAGGAAAGTTACCCATTGAAGTGGGTTGTGTGGTACATAATGTAGGTACTGCATATGCGGTTTATGAAGCAGTGCAGAAAAATAAACCTCTTTTTGAACGCATTGTAACCGTTACTGGAAAGTCACTGAGTAAACCTTCCAATCTGCTAGCCCGTGTCGGTACTTCTATCAATGACCTGATCACCATGGCAGGTGGTATTCCTGAAGATACAGGGAAAATCATCAGCGGGGGTCCAATGATGGGAAGAGCATTATCAAATATCGATGCCCCAATCACAAAAGGAACTTCCGGGATTCTGGTCATGCCGGAAAAGGAAAGCAAACGTTACTCACTGATCAACTGTATTCGTTGTGGCCGCTGTGTTACGGTCTGTGCCATGGGGCTAGAACCTTTTTTGCTTGCGAAACTAGCTGAAAACCAAACCTGGGAAGAAGCCGAATCAGAACACATCATGGATTGTATGGAATGTGGTTCATGTCAATATACTTGTCCATCCGGAAGACCTTTGCTTGATTATATCAGGGTGGGAAAAAATACAGTAGCTCAAATTATCAGAACAAGAAAAAATTAACGTATGAATTTGATAACTATATCGGGATCACCGCATATTCATGGAGATCAAACGGTAAAGAAAATAATGTGGGGGGTAGTCTTTGCCATGCTTCCTGCACTGCTTGTTTCGATCTGGTATTTCGGAATCGGTGCTATCACCACAACTGCAGTTGCCGTTGTGACCTGTGTAATTGCAGAGTATTTCATGACACGTTACCTGTTACACGAGAATCCATCTATTACTGATGGGTCTGCTATCATTACCGGTATGCTTCTGGCATTTAATGTACCCAGCAGTCTGCCATGGTGGCAAACAATGCTTGGAGGTATATTTGCAATCGGAGTTGCCAAGATCGCTTTTGGCGGTTTGGGTAAAAATCTCTTTAACCCTGCTTTAGTTGGTCGTGTTTTCCTTTTGGTGTCTTTTCCTGTTAATATGACTTCATGGCCGGTACCTTTATCCAACAGATGGGTATTAGTTGATGCACTTACTGGACCAACACCACTGGGTCAGTTGAAAGAAGGAATGGCCAATGGCGAAACCCTTGCAGTTTTGAAGACACATCTTCCTGCTTATCAGGATATGTTTATGGGACAGATTGGAGGATCCCTTGGCGAAGTATCTGCCATTGCTATTTTACTGGGTGGTATTTATATGCTTTATCGTGGAATCATTTCATGGCATATTCCTGTTGCTTATCTTGCAACAGTAGCTGCTTTCACCGGCATATTATATATGATCGATCCAACCCATTTCATAGATCCTGTTTTTCATCTGTTAGCAGGTGGTTTGATGTTAGGAGCCTTTTTTATGGCAACCGACATGGTCACTTCACCAATGACATATAAGGGAATGCTGGTATTCGGAGTGGGATGTGGCGTGCTTACTGTTTTGATACGTAACTGGGGGGCTTATCCTGAGGGAGTATCGTTTGCTATTTTGATTATGAATGCTTTTGTTCCTTTGATTAATAAAGGGTTTAAGCCTAAAAGATTCGGGGAGGTTGCAAATGGCTAAGATGGAATCTACATTAAGGAACATGGTCCTATCACTTTCGCTGATTTCGATGGCGATGGTTGCAGGCCTGGGATATGTCTACAAGGTAACCAAAGGCCCTATCGAAATGGCTGATAAACAGAAAGAAATTACAGCTGTAACCGAAGTCTTGCCTCCGTTTGATAACGACCCTATCAAGCAGAAAAAGGAAATTGAAGGATTGACTTTTTACACTGCAACAAAAGGAGGTAAATTAGTAGGATGTGCTGTAAAAACCTTTACTACCAAAGGATTCGCAGGTCGTTTTGACCTTATGGTTGGTTTCAAACCAGATGGCTCTATAAAGAAAATTGTTGTTCTCGAGCAGAAAGAAACTCCCGGATTAGGCGCTAAAATGACTGATTCTTCATTCACCAAACAGTTTAAGGATAAAGACATTGCTACTTTCAAACTGAAGGTAAAAAAAGATGGTGGTCAGGTCGATGCAATCTCAGCAGCTACGATTAGTTCGCGTGCTTTCTGTGATGGGGTTCAAAAGGCTTATGATTTGTATATAAAAAATTTTGTAAAATCTGCTACTGCTGTCGCAGGTGCTTCTGATTCAACAGCAGTGAAAGGAGGTAAGCATGAATAAAAATCTGGGTTACTTTACAAATGGAATAATCAAAGAGAATCCGACATTTGTGCTTGTTTTGGGTACCTGTCCGGTACTGGCAATCACAACTACAGGGTTCAATGGCTTTGGAATGGGGATGGCAACAGCTATTGTACTTTTATTATCAAATGTGATGGTCTCGATTCTTAAGAATTACATACCCGATAAAGTCCGGATCGCTGTCTTTATCACCATCATTGCAACTAACGTGACTGTTGTTGAGTTATTGATGAAAGCCTATACTCCTGACCTATACAAGGCATTGGGAATCTTTATCCCTTTGATCATTGTAAACTGTCTTGTTCTTGGTCGTGCAGAAGCCTTTGCACAGAAAAAGGGTATATTTGCCTCTGCACTTGATGCAATAGGTATGGGCCTTGGATTTACAGCTGCACTAACCTTGATCAGTATCGTTCGTGAGATTCTTGGCAATGGTTCTTTCTTTACTATCCCTTTGATACCTGCAGGTTCACATCCTATTCTGTTATTTATATTACCTCCGGGAGCATTCCTTACCTTCGGTCTTCTATTCGCAGTGATGAATGCTTTGAAACGAAAATATAAACTTTAATTCGCTAAGAAAATGGACTATATTAAGATAATCATCCTCGCAATCATTGTTAACAATATCATATTATCCCAGTTTCTGGGGATATGTTCCTTCCTCGGGGTAACCGGTAAGGTCTCTACAGCAATTGGAATGGGGGCAGCCGTTACCTTTGTGATTACCCTTGGAAATGCAATTACCTACCTCATCCAGGCTTATATTCTCGTTCCTTATCACATTGAGTTCTTACAAAACATCATGTTTATTTTTGTGGTAGCCTTTCTGGTTCAGATTGTCGAAATCATCGTCAAGAAGTCTGTGCCTTCACTCTATCAGGCATTGGGGATTTACCTTCCTTTAATCACAACCAATTGCGCTACCCTTGCTGTTGCATTACTTGCAGTGCAACAGCACTTTAATCTGGTACAGAGCGTTGTCTATGCCATTGCAATCGGAATAGGTTATACACTTGCAATGGTATTAATGGCCGGCATCCGCGAGCAGATGGAGGTAAATGGTTATCCAAAAGGAATGAAGGGATTTCCAATTACACTTGTAATCGGTAGCATGTTAGCAATGGCCTTCATGGGTTTTTCCGGATTGATGAAAATGTAAGCAAACAATTTATATTAAAAAGGGCCGGTGTCACTGACATCGGCCCTTTTTATTTTCCTATAATCCGTAATCCTGCCAGTTTACTTCCCGCATATCACCTTTTCTTTCATAACAAAGGTGCATCCCGAAAGCCGATGAAAGTGCGACAGGAGTGTGTGATTCAAGACCTGCCTGGTTTGCATAGTCCCTAAGGATACTTTTGTATTCAGGGTGAACACAGTTATTGATAATTTCTTCAACCTTAGCCTTGGGCGATTTAGCTCTCAGGTCGGCAACACCCTGTTCAGTAATCAAAACTTGTACCGAGTGTTCGCTATGGTCAGTATGTGATACCATGGGAACAAAGGCGCTTATCTTTCCACCCTTTGCAACAGAGGGACAAGTGAAAATAGAGATATAAGCATTGCGGGTAAAGTCACCCGAACCGCCAATACCGTTCATCATCTTGTTTCCCATTACCTGTGTGCTATTTACATTTCCGAATATGTCAGCCTCAAGTGCAGTATTAATCGAGATAATCCCTAACCTGCGGGCTACTTCAGGACTGTTACTGATTTCCTGAGGACGAAGAAGCAATCTTTTATGAAAGAAAGGGAGGTTATCATAAACCTGTTTCAGTATATTTGGCGAGACAGTTAAAGAACATCCGCTTGCAAAGCGAATCCTTCCTTCCTGCATCAGACTGATTACCGAATCCTGAATGACCTCGGTGTACATCTCAAATTCAGGGATATTTTTATTTACACCTAAAGCACCCAAAACTGCATTGGCAATATTTCCAACACCACTTTGAATCGGTAGGAATGATGAGGGAATCCTTCCTTTTTTCATTTCGGCTGCAAGAAATTCTGCCACATTTTGACCGATCATTTCAGTGACCGCATCGTTCTTTGAGAAGCCTTTTACCTCATCAGGGAGGTTGGTTTCAACGATACCAACTATCTTTGAAGGATCGACTTTAATAGTTTCTGAACCTGCCCGGTCCGAGGGTTTATAGATCGGGATCTCTCTTCTGAAAGGAGGGTCCAGTTGAATATGAATATCATGAATTCCCCTAAGCGATTTTGGATGATAATGATTCAGCTCGATGATAATTCGATCTGCAACTTTACAAATAGTGGGAGAGATGCCCACACCAGTTGTGAGTACTATTTCTCCGTTTTCGTTCACATCACAGGCTTCGATGATGGCCCAACTGATTTTACCCAGGAAACCATAACGGATACTGGGCCCTACAGATGAAAGGTGGGTATCGAAATATTCTGCCTTCCCGGCATTGATCAATTCTCTCAGATCCTTATTGGACTGATAGGGTGTCCTGAACAGAACAGCATCTGCCCTGGCCAGTGCTCCGTCGAGTGAGTCACCTGTTGATGCACCTGTAATCACTCCTATTTTAAAAGGGTGGCCATCAGTATGCTCCAGCTTAGCTCTTTCTGCTATAGCTAATGGGATAGCTTTTACAGAACCTGCAGGCGTAAATCCACTAAAACCAATCACATCATTGTTATTGATATAACTGGCTGCTTCTTCGGCTGAAATAAATTTTAAAGCCATAATGCTTAATTTTATATATGTAGATAATTAAAAATCAATTAAAATATAATTTAAAATGAACGTGCAAAGGTAGCGTTTTAATTAAAAAGAGGAATCATCTTAAAACCTTTTTTGAATGTCAGTAAAACACCTTAACTTTGCTTTCTTTCAAATACCCACTTAAAATTAGTTTACGAACAATATAAAATAACATTATCGTGGATACCAACTTACTCTTAAAAGAATTTTACCAACGTTTTGGTAATGAAAATGTAGCTCCCGAGCTATATTTTGCACCTGGTCGTGTTAATCTGATTGGTGAACATACAGATTATAATGGCGGTTATGTATTACCATGTGCTATCAGTTATGGTACTTACCTGTTGGTTCGTAGAATTGATGAACCATTTGTGAAATTCGCCACTACTAATTTTGAGTTTACAGCCAATATAGCACTTTCAGATCTGAATTATAAGCAACCGGGTAAATGGATCAATTATCCATTGGCAGTTATTGATCAATTTAAAAAACTCAATGTTGAGATTAAGGGAATGGAATTGCTCTATTCAGGCAATATCCCCAATGGTGCCGGTCTTTCCTCATCAGCTTCTATCGAAATGGTTACAGCAGTTGCTTTGGGTAGTGTATTTCATTACAAGATGTCAATGGTCGATATGGCTAAACTGTCGCGTCGTGCCGAGAACGAATTCGTTGGGATGAACTGCGGCATCATGGACATGTTTGCAATCGGAATGGGTCAGAAGAACGGAGCACTGTTTCTCAACTGTCGTACATATGAATACGAAGTAATCCCTGCAAATGTAGCCGGATATACTTTAGTTATAATGAATACCAACAAACGTCGAGGTCTTACCGATTCAAAATACAATGAAAGAGTAGCAGAGTGCCAGGCTGCTTTGAAGGCCCTGAGTGCTGATGGACCTTTGGAAGACCTCTCGGATTTAAGTCTGGAAGAATTCAATAAACGAGCTCATCTTATAGAAGACCCAATCGTACGCAAACGTGCTTATCACGTGATTAGTGAAAATGCACGTGTTCTGGCAGCAGTCGAAGCATTGAAGAAAAACCGTATTACCGAATTCGGACAACTGATGAATGCTTCACATGATTCGTTGCGGAACGATTATGAAGTAACCGGATTTGAACTCGATACTATTGTCGAGGAAGCCCGCAAGGTCAAAGGTGTAATCGGTGCCCGTATGACCGGTGCCGGCTTTGGTGGATGTGCAATTGCACTGGTAAAGGACGAACAGGTTACAGAATTTTGTAAAGTAGTAGGAAAAAATTATGAAGCAAAGACCGGGATAAAACCCGATTTCTACATAGCTGAAATAGGTGATGGCGCCCGTAAGCTCTAAATAAATATTTAAAACAATGAAAGGCAGACCGATAAAAAGGTCTGTTTTTTTTGTTTAAATCATGTTTTTAAAATATCATTATTAAACTAAAAAAGTTTAATTTTAAACTTATTTTTAGGCAAAGGCCAACGTAAAATTGTCTACTTTTGCCGTCAGAAATATTTTTTACCACTCAAATGGACGAAGGACCTGATTTATCTCGAATAATTAACCAACTATAGGAAAAGGCCCTTTAGCTTCCTCCTATAGTCAAAAAGGAGGATGCATTATGACTGCAATCACCACATTTTATTTAAGCCGCGTGCTGGGCTTGAAAGTCTATGCCACGGACGGAAAATATCTTGGCAAACTAAACGATTTACTCATTGAAACCGGTGCAGATGGCCAGTTTGTTGGGGAGCCCTATCGACCCAGAGTGATGTCTGCCAGGTTAATAAAAAATGGAGAGATCACATGTCTTGATTTTAAACAGTTCTCTGTTTCCAAGATTAAAAATCGCTATTCCATTACATGTAAGGATCCCAGGATTGTCTCAGATGAGGAATCTTTTGATTTTCTTCTTTTAAAAGCCAATATCCTCGATAAACAAATTGTCGATCTGAATGGACGAAAACTTGTCAGAGTTAATGACGTCAGGTTGGTTTCTGTAAATGATGGAACATTTGCAGTTGCAGTAGATGTCGGGACTGAAGGACTATTAAGGAGGATCGGAATAGGCCGGCCATTGAAATTCTTCTTCTCCCTTTTTAATATCTCTATCCCTTCAAAGTTTATTCTCTGGGATGATGTTGAAGCCGTAGATTATTCCAATTTTAACATTAAACTCGGAACTACTTTTAAGAAACTCAATACCCTTCACCCTTCCGACCTGGCCGATATCATCGAAGATTTAGGTACACACAGTCGAGCACACGTATTTAGTAACCTTGATGAAGAGCGTGCAGCAGACGTTTTGGAAGAGATGGAACCCAAATCACAGGTAGATATCATTGAGAACATGCCTATTGATAAGGCAGCCGACGTACTCGAGAAGATGCCTGCCAATGAAGCAGCCGATATTTTGGATATGTTGGAAGACGAAAGAGCCGAATTACTGCTACGTGAAATGGAAGCCGAGACATCAGAAGATGTCAGAGAGTTGTTGGAGTATGAAGATCGTGAAGTAGGGAGTATCATGAACACCGACTTTTTAGCATTTGCCGAAACCGATACTGTCGAAAAAGTCTTAGAGGTGATCAGATCTGAAAAACCAGAAGTTGAAGTATTGTATAATATTTTCATTGTAAACGAAACGGGTAAGTTGAATGCCTCCCTTTCATTGCGCGACCTGGTGATTTCCGAGCCCACTGTAAAGCTTTCTGCTATTATGAATAAGAAACATATTCTTGTGCATGATGAAGATCGCCTTGATAGCCTGGCTGAAATAGTTTCCAAATACAATCTTTTATCTGTGCCGGTTGTTGGAAAAGATAACGAACTATTGGGTATGGTAGTAATCGATGACATCATAGAAGACCTCATGGGCCGAAGAAGAACGAAATAGTTTTTTTGGAACCCAAAATGTAGGGGCAGCCCTAATGGCCGCCCAAGTATAACGAAATAACAATATCGGAGGAAGCTTATGCTGGCATTAAAATCATCACGAAAAAATATATTCAGAAACATTGCTATATTCTTTGCCATCCTGGGTCCGGGAATAATTACAGGCAGTGTAGACAACGACGCAGGAGGAATTACAACCTATTCCGTAGCCGGTGCACTCTATGGTTATAAACTCATTTGGACCCTTATTCCGTCTTTTTTAGTTTTGATTATCATACAGGAAATGAACGCCCGTATGGGTATTGTAACCGGTAAGGGACTTGCAGATCTCATCCGCGAGAATGCCGGTGTCAAAATCACTTTCGTAATATTCATCGGACTGCTTCTTGCAGATATCGGTAATACAACAACAGAATTTGCCGGTGTGGCCGGATCCATGGAAGTGTTCAACGTGAGTAAATATATATCCGTCCCAATAGCGGGTTTTATGGTTTGGGTGCTGGTGGTGAAAGGTACATATAAGATAGCTGAACGTATATTTCTGATATTCAGTGTTTCACTTTTAATGTATGTTGTCTCAGCCCTGATGGGAAAACCCCACTGGAGCGAAATAGGTACTTCCATTGCTCACCCTCACATGGAGTATAATTCAGCCTATCTGGCAATGGTACTTGGAATTATTGGTACAACCATCGCACCCTGGATGCAGTTTTATATGCAAAGCTCAGTAATTGAGAAGGGACTGAAGATGAAGGACTTTAAATATACTCTGATAGATATCATTATTGGATGTATAGCAACAGTTGTAGTAGCATTTTTTATTATTGTAGCCTGTGCTTCAACTCTTCATGTAAATGGAGTTACAATAAATGAAGCCAAGGATGCTGCCTTTGCCCTTAAACCTTTAGCCGGTAACCTGGCTTCTATAGTTTTTTCCTTTGGACTTTTCATTGCATCCATATTTTCTGCTACAATACTTCCGTTGGCTACTGCATTCTATGTGTGCGAAGCCTTTGGTTTCGAAGCTGGGATAGATAAGAAGTGGGATGAAGCTCCCGAGTTTTATTTTCTTTATACCGCCATATTAGTCGTCTCCTGTATTATTATAATGATTCCTAAAGCACCATTGATTCAAATTACCTTGTGGTCACAGGTGCTCAACGGTATGTTGTTACCTGTAGTATTGGTTTGTATGATCATGCTGGTAAACAATAAGAAAATAATGGGTGTGCATGTAAATAAACCTATTTATAATGTCATTGGATGGATTACAATAGCAATATTGGTAGCCCTATCCACCCTAATGATTGTTATGCCCATCTTTAACTAATAATTTTTTAAAAATAATATAATGAAAGCCAACGAATTAAGAATAGGAAATTTTGTAAGCTGGAAAAACGAAAAGGTTGAAGTCGATAGTATTTCCGAAACAGAAGTTACCATAAAAACCTTTTTCAATATCAAGATCAAACTGGCTGAAATCAAACCCGTCACTCTTTCTTTCGAATGGATAGAAACGCTTGGTTTTGAAAAAATCCGTCACATCAATGGTTATATCTTTTGGGTACATAAGAAGTCGAAGATCGAGATCTATTTCGACCGCAATATGATGAAGTGGATGGGTTATCCAATTAAATGTAAACTCCAGGTTCACCAATTACAGAATCTTTATTATTCTGTAATGGGAGAGGAACTGGTCTAGTCTGTCGATGCGGATTGTAAATCCGCATCAGCAAGGATTTATTCGGATTGCAAATCCACAGCAGCAAACAATGGCTGCTGCGGATTTGCAATCCGCAGCTTATTAATACCTTTGTATTAAATTCCAAGCGGAAATATCAATTTCAAACTGATATTCCTACCCATATTATAGATCCCACTGTGACCACTCCAGTTAACAGGGTATTGCTCAAAATATTTCAACCTGCTAAGGTGTGACTGATATGCCACATCAGTGATATTATTACCGGCAAGGCGCACATCACAAATCACCTTTCCCTTTTGATTCGTTAGATCCAAACCCATTCCAGCATTGAAAAGCGTATATCCTGGAGTCGCAGTCTCTGTATTATCGGCGCTATATACCCTGTTTTGGCTGGCGTAGTAATCCATTTCAATATTGGCATAAAGCGACGAAGCATACGTGTATTTTTTCTTGATATCTGCCCTTAGCTCGGAATGTGTATGCAAAGGTGGAATAAATGGAAGATATTTTGCGTCATTTAAAACAGGTATTCCAGGAACACCAAGATTGACCGCATAGATGACCGAGATAGAATTTTCAAAATGCAGCCAGTCCAACGGATGGGGGTGGATATCGATAGTAGCCTCTCCACCATATAGATTAGCACGTGACTGTACATATTTAAAAGTCTGGTTGCCCGAGATAATCACCGAGTCCTGTCCTTGTTTATTCACCACCCTCTGATTAAAAATATAGTTATCGATGTTCGTATTGAACAATTCCAGGCTGGCTTTCATGTGATGGTAATCATAGAAAATACCGATATCCTCCTGGAGGCTGAATTCAGGTTTAAAAGCATTGTTTCCAATCTGATAAATATTCGTCCCGGGATGAACCCCATTCGCTGAGATTTCAGATATATTCGGAGCTCTGAACCCACGGGCAATATTGGCCTTTAAGATCAATTTATCCGAAAAGCGATAGGTGGCCCCAAAGCTTCCAGAAAGGCCCGAAAAGGTATGTGTAAATGTATAGAAAGGCTGTGAATGGGGGAGCGTAGAGGAAGTATTAACCTGCATATCAAATCCTGTTATAGGATTGACAGCTATAAGCATATCGTTGTTTTTAAAGAATCTCGCATCATATCTCACACCTGCACTGACATCCAGTTTCCCGACACTCTTTTTCACAAACACAAATGGTCCCACATCAAATTGATGGTAATCAGGTATGATGAACTCTGTTCCCTTGTTCGTGTTGTTTTGTGTCATACCGTTTATACCGATCGTTGATTCCCAACCATTTTTATCAGGGAGATAATACTTCACATCATACGTTAAAGTATTGAGAGCAAGATCCAGTCCGGGAGTAGTTGTAGCTTGTGGGTGACTAAATTCCTGCCTGATATTTTCTTGATAACCAAGCGTTACACCCAGTTTACTTTCGCCCAGTATAAAATTGTTTATAAAATAGACCTTGTAGTGTTGGACATGTTGATGTAAATCATTGATTTTATATGAATTTAATTCCTGGTCCGATACAATCGGTCTGTAGGTATCAGCCTCTGTAATCTGCTTTGTAAACTTTCGGGTTAACGAATCCCGACTCCCATCCGGAATCTCCTGCAGATCGTTATACAATGAGAAGTTAAGATGCGAGTATCCCCATTCTTTATTGATCCCCACATATCCACTGGCATCCGTTTCCCTGAAAGCAGTTCCATACACCCGGCCATCGATTTTGTTCTGGTAATTGGTCGCCGCTTTGGTCGATAACCTTCCTCCCCACACAAAGGATTTATCATTGCCATCCACAGCACCAGATACCCCAAATAACCCGTTGTTGCTTTGGTATTCGGTATTGATTTTACCAATTACCTTACCTTCCGGTGCAGTCTGGTATGGAATCAGATTCACAACCCCGGCAATTGCATCCGAGCCGTAAATCAAACTTGCTGGACCCTTCACGATTTCAATTTTGCCGATTGCATTCTCATCCACCTCAATGCCATGTTCGTCACCCCACTGTTGTCCTTCTTGTCTGACTCCATCAACCAATGTCAATACTCTGTTGTAACCCATGCCATGGATGAAGGGTTTTGAGACATTCGGACCTGTAGTAACCGCATTGATTCCCGGTTCTTTGGCAATAGCATCAATGATATTGGTTGTCACAATTTGATCAATGTTCTTTCTTTCCATCACAAAGATCGGAACAGGACTCCTTGTGATTTCAGCCGATCTGGATGAACCTGTGATGACCACTTCGTTGATCTCTGTAATCGAAGGTTCCAACAAGAAATCTCTGGTAGTTACAGTTGCGAAATCAATATTTTCCAGTATGGTTTTAAACCCAAGGTAACTGACTTTGACCATCAGGTGCGTCCTCGGTAACTTATCGAACGAATAATTTCCATTGATATCCGAAACCGCTACTTTCTTCAGATCCGGAATATAGATTGCAGTACCCGGTATCGTCTCACCCGTTAGTTTATTTAGAATTCTTCCTTTGAGTGAACCTGAAAGAAGTCCACTGGGATTTGTATTTACCGGTATTGAATCAACATGATAAGTATCAAAAACAATTTTTTTAGTAAAATATGACCTTGTAAGTACATTAGAATTTGCAAATGTATTTAGTGTGACAAAAGTCATTGTCAATAGTAGCAATAGCAGAACTTTTTTCATCTTTAGAATTATTGAAAACATAGCAATCAAATACTACTCCGAAAATGATAATAGAATTATCATTAATCGATAGGATCCGATAAAAATTAAGTAAGAGTTAAGCTATGTTCCGGGGAGGAGCCCTGTTTGAGAAAAACTGAAGAGGAGTATTAATTAACTGACGTGTCTCTCCTGAACTGAGCAGGAGAACTAAACTTTGAGAATAACTATGTGTGTTCTCGTTATTTGTTGGAATAAAATTAACAAACTCAAAATGACAGATTGGACATTGCTCATTATATTCCGCTAAAGTTTTATTTGTTGTCTGAATTAATGCAATTCGTACAATTTCATGATGGTGAAAAAACTTGATGGCCAGTGGAGTAATGAACACCACCAGCTGCAGCAATGCAAGAAATATAATATGTAGTCTTTTCCTTCTCACCGTTTCATTTTAATTATCAAAAGAACATGCAAAGATACATTTTGTTCTTAATCTCAAGAAAAGAGAAGCTTTTTTTACATATTATTAAGATAATGTAAGGGAAAATTCTTTTGACTACTCAGTTATGTTCTAAAATGATTACTTGTTTATTTTCATACCTTCCTTATATTATCAGACTAAAAGCCTTCAGATACTTGTCGATGTATTCCGGTTTATACTTTGACTTATATTGCATTACAAACCTTGGATGCTCCAGGGCAACGATATCTTTAAAGAAGCCATATTTATCGTTCACCAAACGTAGAAATTTCTCATTCTTTCCGGTTCCAAAACAAAAACAAATGTCTGTTAACATCCCAATGGCAATTTGCTTTTCGATGTTGTCAACCATAAATGGAAACATCTTTTCAGTTAGCTCTTTGCAGTCGTAATAATTATAGTTCTTTTCATTTCCTCTGGCATCACTGATTGTTAAACCTAGTGGACAGATAGAATTGATATAGAAATCGTTATAGAACTTGTCGGCACCACCATAAGCTGCGATTACTTCATAGACAAAGACCGAGGATGGTTCATGGGTCTCCTTTCCCGAATATTTCAGTCCACATTCATTTGTAAGTCGTTTAGTATCAGTAAACGGGATTCCAGTGACACCTGCTCCAAACCTACCCGGATTGATTCCCAGTATCAGATGTCGGGGGTTGTTGTCATCGTAATATTTTCGATAGAACGACGATGAAACTCCAAGAATATCATCGTTCCCTTTGAAAGGATTCATTATATTGATGCCATCAGGGAGCTCTCCCTCGTAATCAAGCGATTGGTTAAAACTTATGATCTTATCGGCTAGGGTAGTCATATGTATTCAAATATACAATCTTTCGTTTATTGTGCTGAAAAAAAATTCAGTGGTCATTCGACTTCTGTATTTTTGTGCTAAAGGAATTGAAATCTGTTTAATTTTGTTCGCGGAAAAAGAAATTAATTTTTTAAAACGAATCTATCTGAAAATTTGAGAATGAAGAAATTACGATTACTTATTATTGTATTAATAGTATTAAGTCAGAATGCCTTTAGCCAAAAAGATACAGCACAAATGAAGAAAGAGTTTGTACCATCTGGGAAACTATGGGGGAATGTGTTTGTCGACTATACAGACAAAATTCAGTCTAATTCATTTAATATGAGCAATACACAATATGCCATTACGCCGAAAGACTTTACAATGTTTGATTTTCGCAGGGTCTATCTAGGGTATGACTATGAGATCAGCGAGCGTTTTAGTACACAGTTTCTTTTGTCGTATGAAGGTCAAACTACATCAGATGGATCAAGGACGGTTTATCTGAAGGCTGCAAACATCAGATATAAAGGTATTTACAAAAACGCAGATCTCGTGGTGGGACAGATGCAGACACCTACTTTTTCGACGGCTTCGGATCCGACCTGGGGTTATCGTTCACTGGAGAGAACGCTTCTGGATATGCGGAAGATTGGTACTTCTTATGACATGGGTGTCAGCCTGCAGGGTAAGTTTACAAATAAAGGTGACTGTGGTTACACGCTGATGATTGCTAATGGATCGGGGGCTAAACCTGAAAATGATAAATTCAAGAAGGAATATATTGATGTCTGGGCAAAGTTTATGGATCAGAAGATTATTATTGACATGGGGGCTGATAATGAAATATCACAGATTACACCTTATAAAAAATACAAGACTACGTTGAAGGTTTTTGCGGCTTATCAGACTCCCGAATTCACTTTTGGATTAGAGGCCTTTAGTCAACTTCAGAAAAATAATACTTTGTTTACTGAGCCGTTTCCTTCGACGATAAAAGACACAGTTAATGCCATGTCATCAGGGATCTCGGTCTTTGCTAAGGGCGCAATAAACAGCAAGGTTGGTTGGGTTTTGCGATATGACCACTATAACCCTGATACAAAATTCAATATGAAAAATGTGTATGCTGCATCATACCCGTCGTTTTTTACGGAATCATTTGTGCTGGCCGGGATAGATTTTACGGTTATCAAAAACATTCATATCATCCCTAATATTTGGTTTGATAGTTATAATAACAGGGATATTGCTTTTAACCATTTGAGTAAAAATAGCTATGATCTGGCTGCCAGGATCACAGGGTCTTATCTGTTTAAATAAAAAAGTTTTTAAAAAACTGGTGTGGATTACAAATCCGCACCAGCTTTTATAAACGCCTGTTTCCTAATTATTCAGGAAGATCTTCATGTCCTCATCGGCTGTAGTGATGCCTGCAATGCCAAAGTTTTCAACGAGTACATTTACTACATTGGGTGAAAGAAATGCCGGTAGGGTTGGGCCCAGGTGGATTTTCTTGACTCCCAGGTAGAGCAATGCAAGTAAAACAATGACTGCTTTTTGTTCATACCATGCGATATTGTAAGCAATTGGCAGGTCGTTGATGTCGTTGAGTTCAAATACTTCTTTGAGTTTCAGTGCTATCACCGCAAGTGAATAACTATCGTTGCACTGTCCGGCATCGAGTACGCGGGGTATACCATTGATGTCACCCAATTGTAGTTTATTGTAACGATATTTTGCACAACCTGCTGTGAGAATAACGGTATCCTTGGGAAGCTTTTCTGCAAATTCGGTGTAATAGTTCCGGTCTTTCATCCTGCCATCACAGCCCGCCATGACAAAGAACTTACGGATGGCTCCTGATTTAACGGCTTCTACAATTTTATCAGCCAGTGCTAAAACTTGGTTGTGTGCAAATCCACCAACTATTTCTCCGGTTTCTATTTCTGTTGGGGAAGCTGTAGTTTTTGCCTGTGCTATGATCGCACTGAAGTCTTTTTTGCCACCGTTTTCACGGGCAGGAATATGTTTTGCACCAGATAGACCAGCAGAACCGGTAGTATAGATTCTGTCAGCATAGGTTGCACCCGACAATGGAGGAACGATGCAGTTTGTAGTAAAGAGAACGGGACCATTGAAGGTCTCGAAATCCTGACGTTGATGCCACCATGAACTGCCATAGTTACCAATAAAGTGTTTGTATTGTTTGAACTTTGGATAATAATGGGCCGGTAACATCTCGCTGTGGGTATATACATCGACACCGGTTCCCTCGGTTTGTGCCAGCAGTTCTTCCATGTCTTTCAGATCATGACCACTGATGAGGATTCCGGGATTCTTGCCTACCCCGAGGTTTACCTTGGTGATCTCAGGATTGCCATAAGCGGTGGTATTTGCCTTGTCGAGCAGTGCCATTACCTGAACGCCATATTGTCCACATTCAAGAACAAGGGCTACCAGTTGGTCAACACTTAAAGAATCGTCCAATGTTGCTAACAGACCCTTTTGCAGAAAAGCATGAATGGCATCATCTTGATATCCAAGATTAAAAGCATGTTCTGCATAGGCAGCCATCCCTTTTATGCCATAAATCAGCAACTCTCTCAAAGAACGGATGTCTTCGTTTTCAGTTGTTAATACACCTACGGTAAGCGCTTTCTGATCAAATTCGGCCTCAGTTGAAGCGGTCCACGTTGCTACATCAGGTAAGATGGTTGCATCTATTAATATTCCTGCATTTTTCACTTCCAATGCAATCTGACTTCTGATGGTCAATCCTTTTTGGATTTTGGCAATGATGGCCTGTCGGTCAAAGTTGGCATTGGTGATGGTGACAAAGAGACCGTCCATGATGAAGTGATTTACATCAGCATTCTCGATCCCATTTGTTCGGGCCTTTTTATTGTAGTAGGCGATTCCTTTTAATACATAAATCAGTAAATCCTGAAGATTGGCTACATCATCGGTTTTACCACAAACTCCTTTAACAGTGCAACCTGTTCCTTTGGCTGCTTCCTGGCATTGAAAACAAAACATGCTCATAATTTTTTTGATTTTTTTTTAGATGATTGATAATGTGATTTTTTTATAAATGTATTTTTTTAATTTAGTACGAGATTCGGTATTAAAATGCTTAAATTATTATTAAAAAAAAGAATATCTTTATGTTTTATAGG
>Ga0224523_1000584_pt1 | contig 18275 bp, 15 predicted proteins | sample CFST50metaG_FD_182732 | JGI IMG/M metagenome (GOLD analysis project Ga0224523, IMG submission 182732) | Peat soil microbial communities from Stordalen Mire, Sweden - C.F.S.T50 | ecosystem: Environmental > Terrestrial > Soil > Wetlands > Peat | place: Sweden: Norrbotten County, Stordalen Mire...
GTCCTCGCTCGTTCCTCGCTCCGGGCTTTCCACTTTAATCCCTAACGCAAAAAAAAATAAATCGTCCCTACGGGACCATATGAAATGCAGATCACGTATTTTGTTACATGTTAATCCTGTAAATTGCGTATGAGATAGGTAATTTGTACATTTATTGCCAAATGTTAGAGCAATGACAACCACCATCGAACTGAAGCCGGTAACGTCGCATAAAATCGACCTTTCCCTCTGCACAGGCTGTGAATTATGCATCACGATTTGTCCTGCAGCAATACTGTCAAAAAATGAGGAAAAGGAAATATTATTTCAAGCTGACAAGGTTGAACTCTGTATCCGATGTGGACACTGCATGGCGATGTGCGAGACTTCCGCAATCTCCATTGAAGGATTATCCTATGAGACCAATTTCAGGCCTTTGCCTCCGACAAACTGGAACCATGCGGCTTTCATGGATTTCCTGCTTGCACGGCGATCCGTCAGGATTTTCAAGGATAATCCGGTTCCTGTTGAGGTATTGCAGAAGATCATTGATACTGTGGCGACGGCTCCTTTCGCTGTGAATCCCGAAAACGTGGAGATCACGGTTGTGAATGATAAAAAAGTAATCGAAAAAGCCTTGCCGTATATGTCCAAGATGTATATTCAACTGGCAAAGATACTGAAGGTACCCTTCCTGAGTTGGCTCATCCTGCGTTCCATGCCTAAGGAAGTCTCAAATACCCTGGTAAATTTCATTGGTCCGCATGTTAAAAAAGGATTGTATGATAGTTCGACCGGAACCGACGATATCACCCGGAATGCACCTGTCCTGATCCTGTTCCATGCAAAGAAAGGAGCGGAAGAGCACACCGTGGATGCCCATATTTATTTGACCTATTCTCTCCTGGCTGCCCATTCACTGGGACTTGGCGCTACCGCTATCGGGTTGATCGGCCCGGCTGTAAACCAAAGCAAGCCACTCCGCCGACTTTTCAGAATCCCGGAAGGAAATGAAGTTGTGGAATCGATGATCGCAGGTTATCCCAAATTTCCGTTCAAACGGGCCATTGTAAGGCCAAGAACAAAAGTGACGTTTATTTCATAATTCTGTAAAATATTTAAAACTGTGCGTTAATGAATGAAAGTACAGGTAAGTTTAATAAAAACCCTACATTATGATACATCAGTTCGACTATCTTTCTGCCTTCGTTTCAATCATCATCGTATTTGGTGTTTCGCATTTATTATCCAATGGCGCTCGAATGATCCATTGGAGAGATCGTTTGCGGGTCCACTACCCGACCTTACTTTGGATGGTGATGCTGTTGTTGCTTCAGGTTTTGATCTGGTGGACGGCTTTTGGTCGAAGAGACATTACGGAATGGACGTTTTTCGGATTTCTATTTTATTTATTGGAGCCTATTCTTATTTCGATGCTTGGGTATTTACTTGTGCCGGAATTGAAGCCCGAATCTGATCTTGAACAAGTTTATAACCACAACCGCAGATGGTTTTTTGGTCTACTTGCGGCAGTCACTGTCATTAGTCTTTTAGATGATCTATTTCTCTCGGGTAAAGTACGCTTTGACTTGAATGGTGGGATGCGTCTTCTATTGCTATTAATCTGCATTATGGCTTTCGGACTTCGGGCAAAGCGAGCTCAACTCCCGATTGCTGTGGTATTTCTTGTTACTCTATTGAGTTATATTGCCTTGGTTTTTTGGAAACTTTAATTCACCACAAATATCCAAGTAATTGGAATTTCAGTAATAAGCAGCATCAGCAGCAGCCATAGTCGTTGTTATGAATTCAAAAATTAAATTCTCCTCCTGTGCTATTTAGCCTTATTTCAGGGAAGTAACATTTACTTAATATTAACATAATGTTTTTTTAACGCCATTGGATTCGTGTGCAGGTACCTTTGTCTCAAACCCTGTATCATGAAAATTAATTCTTGTCAATTCAATGATTCCTATTTCCCGATCATGGACGGAGTGGGAATGACCGCTCATAATTATGCCTACTGGATGAACCAGAAACATGGGAAATCCAGCATGGTCGCCCCAACAGTTAATGACTACAAAGATCACGTCGATTATAAAGTGATCCGGTTCAAGTCAGTTTTATTACCTGGCATGAATCCATACAGGGTCGGACTTCCCATGATTGATTTTAAATTCAAAAAAAAACTGGCAAAAAATAATTTTGACATTCTACATGCGCATTGTCCATTCATCAGCGGTCAACTAGCACTTAAGCTCTCAAGAAAACTGGATATTCCGCTGGTTGCAACCTTCCATACAAAATACCGTGACGATTTCAAGAAGGCATTACCAGGTGAAATGTTTGTTGAATTCCTGATGACCCTGACCATGGATTTTTACAATAGTGTTGATATGGTATGGGTTCCGAACCGGGCAACCGGTGAGACGCTGAAAGAATACGGGTTCACAGGTGAGTTTGAAGTCATGCCGAATGGAACCGACTTCGATATCCCGGAAAAAGGGAAATATCTTAAGTACCGTCATAAGGGACTTGAGGAGATCAAAGCGGATAATGATGATTTTATCCTGCTTTTTGTTGGTCAGCACCGGTGGGAAAAAAATGTCCGGACCATTCTTGATTCATTGAAGATCCTGAAAGAGAAGAAAGAATCATTTAAGATGGTTTTTGCAGGAGAAGGTTATGCAGCCAAAGAGATGAAAACTCTGGTCCGACAATATGGGCTTACTGAGAATGTGGTGTTCAAAGGAGTGATAACAGAACGATCGACTATGAAACACCTCTATGCATGTGCGGATCTGTTCATCTTTCCTTCAGTTTATGATAATGCACCTCTTGTAATGCGGGAAGCAGCTGCATTTGATGTTCCTTCCATTGTGGTGAGGAATACTTCATCTGCAGAAGGGATACTGGAGGATGTGAATGGTTTCCTGATTAGCAATAGCCCAGCTTCGCTGGCAGAAAAGATCATGGAGCTAAAATCTAATCCATCAGCAATAAAGAGAGCCGGAGAGGGTGCCCGGAAATCCATTTACCGGCATTGGGAATCTATAGTAGATGAAGTCAACATTAAGTATGAGGATATCATTAACCGGCACAAATCAAAGCATGATATCAATTCTTATCTCTCAGTTCATGATTGTGAAAGAGTACTAACGTATTGAAATTCGAGCGATTTCTTTTTTCCTTGTTAACCAATATGAGTGTAATGATTAAAAGATTTTATGTTTGGAAGGATAGATATGCTTAATACAATACTTGATGAGATCGAAAACGGATTCATCATTTTAAAGATGATCTTCGAAAATAAAATGCTGCCGGATGACTTTACGATCGTCCATGTAAATGTGCCCTTTGAAGAAATTTCCGGTATTTCCATGCAGGAATGTGTAGGAATGAACAATTCCGAGATAAAACAGGATTTGAATTTTCTTGGTTTCAATTGGCTGGAGGAATATGGATCACTCACCGTTGATCAGAAGTTCAGGAACAGGGAAAAATACCTGGAACGCCATAGGGTATATCTACGGATCAGGACATTTATCCCGAAACCCGGCTACCTGGTCATCATTGTATCAGATATCACACAGATCAGAAGGATTGAAAAGGATACGGGAATAAATGAACTCAGGTTCCGGTATCTTCTTGAAAACTGCAAAGATGGTTTTCTGTTTTTTTCTGCCGATGAGAAAATCACATCTGCAAGTGCGAATATTCCGGAAGTGCTTGGATACACTGAAGAAGAATTGAAACTGTCAACGGAACTGGATTTTCTTCGCTTTGAGGACAGGCAAATGGTGAGGGAAGCAATCCATGATGTTTTGATTCATCCCCGCATTGCATTTGAATTGGAATTCCAGGTGATTCAAAAAGAAGGAACAATGCTGTGGTTTGAAGGAACATTCCACAATATGCTTCAGGCGAAAGGCGTGAATTCGATTGTTCTTAAATTAAAGGAAATCACCCGCAGAAAAAATGAAGAATTTGAATTTTACCAAATTGCATCCCGGTTACTCAGTAATTACCCTATCTGAATGATTGATAATATGGCATCAATCCTGATACTAAAACAACCAAAATGGAAAAAATGAATTCAGGTGTTCATCCTTAATACGGTTGCTTCATAAGGAAAAATTATATCTTCCACAGGTTTTAGCCGTGATCCTCCCCACCTGTGGGTTGAAATCAGGACATACCCGTTAACAGGAAAAGGAACCGGAATTTTCATGGTTCTATTCCTGAAATTCAACAGTACCAGGATTTGTTCCTTGCCCAGGACACGAGAATATGCAAGGATACCTTTTTCACCATTGATCACCGGAACCCAATCACCTGATTGTAGTATTACTTCGTCATTGCGGAGAAAAATTAAACTTCTGTACAGGTTCAGGATTGAATCAGGATTCCTGGATTCAACTTTGACATTCAATTCCAGGTAATCTTCATTGACAGGTAACCAGGGCGTGTGGATTGAGAATCCTGCATTTATCGCCGGACTCCACTGCATAGGTGTCCGGGCACGGTCTCTGCCTTTAAAAAAAGGCCAGAATCGCTTCCCAAGGGGATCGACGATCTGGTTTTTCTTCAGCCTTCCGTTCGTCATACCAATTTCTTCACCATAATAAATAAAGGGTGTACCTTTAATGGTTAAAAGAAGGACGGCCAGCACTTTTGATTTTTCAAGGTGATGACGGCTTCTTCCGAACCGGGAAATGCTGCGGGAAAGATCATGGTTCGAGAGGACATTACAGGCCCAGCCATTCTCCGGAATATGGCTGTACCATTTTTTCAGACAGTTATGATAACGCTTTGCGCTCCACGGTTGAAAGATCAGGGAGAAATCAAATGCAAGGTGGATGGAATTATCACCGGAACCGAGGTAGTCCGCCACTGTTGCCGGATTGCCCGGAGGCAGGGCATAGATCTCTCCAACCGACATCCGGTCGTCATATTCATCCAGGAGTTTCCGGAGTTGCCACGTTATTTTCAAAGATTTAGGACGGTTCCTTGTATAAAGATGTTTCTGAATCCAGGGAATTCCGAAATAAAGAGGATTGTTCCTGAATTTTTTATCTTTAACGATCAGATTGATGACATCTAGCCTGAATCCGTCAACACCAAGATCAAGCCAAAACCGGACTTCACTGAAAAATGCCTTTCTCATATCTTTATTTCTCCAGTTCAGATCAGGCATTTCCGTGAAAAATGTATGCAGATAGTATTGTCCCGTCAGTTCATCATATTCCCAGGCACGCTTGCCATATGCCGATCTCCAGTTGTTCGGTTTTCTTCCGTTAAGACCTTCCTTCCAGATGTACCAATCGCGTTTCGGATTGTCTCTTGAAGACCGGGATTCAACGAACCATGAGTGAAAGTGCGAAGTATGATTCATGACAAGATCCATTACAACGCGGATCCTGCGCTCATGTGCCTGCTTGAGAAGGCACTTGAAATCATCCAGTGGGCCGAATACAGGATCGATCTTTTTATAATCCGAAACGTCATACCCGCAATCATGCATCGGCGATTCATAGATTGGAGAGAGCCAGATCGCGGTTATGCCAAGTTCAGAAAGATAATCCAGCTTCCTGATAATTCCATTGATATCGCCAATGCCATCACTGTTGGAATCACAGTAGCTTTGCGGATAAATGTGATAAAAGACTCCGTGTTTCCACCAGACCCAATTCTGATTATTCATAATTATTTATTTGGCTGGATGAATGCCATCTGTTAAACCTAAGGGTTGAAGGACACTGCTGATGATCTTTCCTTTATCATAGTCTTTGGCCCTAATCAAGGCATTTTTCCGTAACATTGTTGGTGATTTTTCATCGGTGAAATACCGGGTAATTTTCTGTATAAATTCAGAGTTGGAATTTACAAGGTACCCGTTGATTCCGTCCTGGATGATGTCTTTTGGCCCTTTTGTGTTGTAAGCGATAACCGGCAGTCCGCAACTTAGCGCCTCCAGTACGACACAGGAAAATGTGTCGAATTTTGAAGGAAGGATCAGGATATCGGCCGAAGAATAAATTCCCGGAAGATCATTATGGTCGATCCACCCGAGGAAGATCGTTTCAGGGAGTGCTTCTTTGAGCTCGTTTTCAGCAGGGCCAGTTCCGGCAACAACCAATTTGACATCCGGAACCTTTTCTTTGATTCCCCGGAATATCTCTGGTATTTCCATAACCCCTTTCTCATGACTGACACGCCCGGTAAACAGTACAACCGGATTCCCGGGTTGTATTCCGGGGAATTCAATCCGGGAATTTTTACCGGGGATAAATATTTCATCCGCCCAATGCGCAGTAAGATATATAGCATCAGGATCAAATCCCATTTTCCTTCCCGTAAGCCATTTTTCCTGGTCACGGTTCAGAACGAATAACCCATCGAAAGATTTATAATATGCCCGGAGTACACGACGAAAGCGGTTCAGGTTTCCCCGGTCGAGGTTTAATACCTTCTGCGCAAACATGATCCAATCCGTATGCAGGTAAAAATAGGCTTTGACCGAATAGGCATGTTTAAGGTACAATGCTGCAAGGCCCATCGGGCCTTCCGTTGAGCAGATAAGCCGGTCGTATTCACCGTCGTGAAAGAGATGGTGGATTTCGAGGTAATTCGGTATTCGGAGTGGTTGCTCCCGGTATAGTGGAAAATGGTACTCGGCCATTGGTTTCAGGACAATGAGATGGTTATCCGGCTGAATGGTATTGCTGCAAACAAGGATATCGATCGGCAAGTTCCGCGATTTGATCTCCTCATGCATTGATTTAAGAACCATCGAAACTCCGTTGTTGTCACCGAAGGTGTCCGTAAGCCACAGCATCTTTCTCGGATGTTCGAGTTTGCCAATCTTTTCTGAGAATGTCTGCAATAATGGCCGTGTGGTGTAAAGTACGCGCGCACTGGTAAAATGTGCGGCCAGGATAAGGGCTGAACCGAGGAAAGGAAAGGATAATCCATCCAGAAGGTCGGGAATGTCCGGGAGTTTCATTCGCTCACCGGGAATCCCGGAGACTTTATGATTTTTGTCAAGCAGCGCCCTGAATTCGCTGGGAATTTCAAAATGGTTGATCAGGTTGTTAATGGTGACATCCTCTGACCTGCTTTCCAGCATTATCTTTTCAAATTTAATATTCAGCCTTCCGAAGAGGATCTCGTTCAACTTTTGGTTGATATCGGTAATATTTTCCTTGTATTTTTCTACGATTCCGTTGGATTCACTTGTATAATTTGATGCGATCTTTTTCGCATCATCGAAGACGGCTTTATAAACCTTAGTTACAAAGAGCCGTTTTGTAAATCCGGGCGACTTGCCAAGAAACGCGTTATGGAATAATTCAATGAAGGTCATCGTCACCTTGTGGCGCTGAAGCTCAGCAAAACCGTTTGATACAAGCAAGGCGATAATCTTATCCTGATCCGTACCTTTATGGAGCAAGATTCTTAACAACCCCGGATCTTTCCTGTAGAGTGCAATCTGACATGCATAATCCAGGAAGGCAATCGTAAGTTTTTCACTGTTCTGGTGTGAGCCATAGGGTGCCATCTTTCCCTGCCTGATTGCCTCCAGTGCAAGTTGCGAACGGCTCCTGGTCTCCAATCTGTTTTTTAGATCCGGAACATATAAGTAAGTTCCTGTCATTCCTGAAAATATTCCCATATGGCTGTCGGATCCACCCGACATGGATTTTTTATAAGGATCCCGGCAATATTTTAAAGGATCGATGCCTGTTTCAGAAGCGTATTGGTCGATCAGTTCAGGTGTGATGCCATCAAGCCATGACTTTACAAGCATATTCTGCCAGGTATCCCGCTGACCGTTCAGCACTTCAAAACGCTCGAAGATCAGGACCATTTTTGAAAAGAAGCTGAATGGGGGAATGCCCTTTAAACTGTAATGATATAAAGGATGTGCCCAGATGGTCGGAATATCATTTTCACAGGCATATTCCTGGAATGAATAGATGTTTTTGCGAAGTTTGATCAATATTCTTTCCTGCTCTCTTGAAAATCCATAAGCAAGAACATGAATGCCAATGTTGAAATCCGGCACCGTTACGCTGAATTCTGCACCTGTAAGAATATCCATTCCTTTTTCCTGGTATTCAAAACAGGAGCGAGCATTGTTGTGGTTCGTTATGGTGAAAGTATCACAACCATTCTTTTTCAGGGTTTCTAATTGTTGTTCAGTGGTTATCCATGTTTCCGGAAGATTGAGTATTCTTCCGAGAAGTTCATCCGGAACGTCGCTGTTATGATCATGGCAGTGGAGGTCAATCTTTAGTGTTTCTTCCGGTGGAAATGTCTTGCATTGCGAATCAAGAAAGGTCTTCAGTTCTGACAATAATTCGTACTGGAATGTATTTGGTTGTTTTACAGGATGATCCATTTATATGTGAATGTTAAAATAACGCGAATTTCGGTAAAGGATATTACATGAACATGAATAAATGGATAACAAATCATTAATTGGGCCTTTGCAATTCAGAAAAAAAATGATATTCCGGAAAAAAACTGCGAATTATTCCAGGAGATTAAAATATATTTGCCTTCTTTATTCTTTATCTCAATCTGAAAAAATTATTCGAAATTAATAGTAACGTAATTTTAAATTTGTACGATCAAAAATCAATATTTCTTACATCGCCTCACCATTTTATAACCTATGTTTGGACTTGATACCGTCTATACGTTTTTTCTGATTTTATGCCTTCTTGCAGCTTGTGCATTTGAATTTATCAATGGTTTTCATGATACGGCCAATGCCGTCGCGACTGTCATTTACACGCACTCTCTCAAGCCCACGATCGCGGTCATATGGTCAGGATTATGGAATTTTATCGGCGTGAATGTCGGAGGGATTGCTGTTGCAATTGGCATCATCAACCTTCTGCCTATCGATGTTATTATCGACCGGAACCTGGCGCATAACGTGGCGATGGTTCTTGCCCTGATCCTGACTGCGATTATATGGAATCTGTCCACCTGGTATTTCGGCATTCCCTGTTCAAGTTCGCATACCCTCATCGGTTCCATTTTCGGTGTAGGGATCGCATTCATCCTTCTACCCGGAAATCATGAAGTTGCATTGAACTGGATCAAAGTCACAGAGGTTGGACTTTCTTTGCTCATTTCTCCTGTCTTTGGCTTTGGATTGGCTTTATTATTAATGTTACTTCTAAGGAGACTCATTAAAAACAAGGATATTTTCAGGGAACCTCAGGGGAAAAAGCCGCCACCCATGTGGATCCGCAGCATACTGGTGCTCACCTGTACCAGCGTGAGCTATGCACACGGATCAAATGACGGCCAGAAAGGTGTGGGTTTGATCATGCTCATCCTGATAGCGTTTGCCCCTGCCTTCTTTGCACTGGACCGGAATCAACCTGCTCAAAAGCTGTTCATGGATGCAAAAAAGATTGAGTGGACCCTGCAGAAGATGGATACACTTACCCTGACTGAAAAGCAACGAATAGATTACCGCGTTGTTCATTCGAATTTACTATTTATTATCAGCCGGTTACAAGGAAAAACATCCGTTACACAGGTTGATAAAGATGTGAATTTCAATATTCGTAAATCGATTTTTCTCATTGCAAAGAATGTCGATTTGATCCTGAAAGTATCTGACAAAAAAGCAAAAGCCTCGTTGCGGTCGGTTGATAAAGCTATCCTCAAATCCAATATTAAGAGAATCAAAGCGCATACTGAATATGCACCTCGATGGGTTATTCTCATGGTATCGCTTTCCCTTGGCTTGGGAACTATGATCGGATGGAAAAGGATTGTGGTTACGATCGGCGAAAAGATCGGGAAAACGCATCTAACCTATGCCCAGGGAGCAAGTGCGGAGATCATTGCTGCAAGTACGATCGGGGTTTCTACCGCATTCGGGTTACCGGTAAGCACCACACATGTACTTTCTTCCGGCGTGGCTGGAGCAATGGTTGCGGGCGAAGGACGTCAGAACCTCCAGATGAATACGATTAAAAATATTCTTGCAGCATGGGTTTTCACGGTGCCGGTCACCATTGTACTCTCCGGCGGACTCTTTTTATTGTTCCGGCTGGTATTGTAATGTGCTTTTCCTGGATAAAAAGAGTTAACTTTATTCCCCGAAATGAAAAATGGAAAAAGAAGAAATAAATAACACGCTGTCCTTCCTTGAAACGATTGTCCTGCTGGCATTGAATGATAAGGGATGGTTCGGCAATTCCGAGCAGCGGATCAAATTCGGACTTGCCGGGGCTATTTTATTTGAACTGGAACAATCCGGGGAAATCGAAATCAGGGGTGACATGGTTCGCATTACCGGCACCAAGGAGACCGGGGATAAAGTGATGGACGCAGCGCTGGAAGTGTTACGAAAATCCAAGAAAAAACTGACTTTAAAAAACTCAATTCAGCGAATTGTCTATAAGAGTGGGTTGAAATGGAGATTATTGCTGAAAAATCTTGTTAAAAAAAACATCCTGAAAAGGGAGGAATACCGGTTCCTCTGGATTATTTACCAGGATAAATATCCGCTTGTGAATTTTGAAATTAAAAAGCAGGTACTTTCTGAATTATATTTGAAACTTACGGGCGAGCAGGAATTGTCAGGGAAAGATCTGATGTTACTTGCTATTATGAGAACCTGCAGGATGATCGACAAGAATTTTTTACTCCAGGAACATTTTCTGAAAGTTCGTTTGAAGGTCAGGGAAATCACAGAATTCAAAGAACCATTAACGGAAACATCCCGGAAGATTAAAGAAATACAGGAGGCAATTCGCTTATCGATTCTATCATCGAATGTCAGTCTTCACATTTAAGTTTTAAGTGTTAAGTTTTAAGTGTTAAGTCGGCGGTCTAACCTTCCTTTTACCCACACATCCAGCATCCAGCATCCAGCGATCTTCCCAATTCACTTCACAATTATTTAACACAATGGCAATACACCGTTAACAGCGGCTTTTGTTACCGGGTATACCTTTGCCTCATAAAAAAATTAATCTTATATGAATATGAAAAAAATCCCTCTCTCAATTCTATTCTTGGGAATGCTGGTTTTTCTGGCACCGACCCAATTTGTAAAGGCGCAAAGTTCCGTTGACACATTGGCGCCCCAGGTTACGACGCTCCGGGACAAGATTTCCGGTGTCGAAGACAGGCTGGCGACTGCTGAAGCAGATCTGGCAAAGCTTACCAAGATCAAGTTTTCAGGGTACGTTCAGGCCCAATGGCAGCACTTTGAAGCTGCGAATGTTTTTCCCAGTAATTATCTTACCATCCGCCGGGCAAGGTTCAAGCTGCAATATGAACCTGCAAAGGGTGTTGTATTTGTTTTGCAGCCCGATTTCCAGCCCAGCAATTTTGTTATCAAAGAAGCATATACAAGAATTAACGAACCGTGGTTGAAATCCTTCTCTTTATGGGTAGGTAAATTCAACAGGCCGAACTATGAAGTTGAGTATTCTTCCAGCGACCTGGAAGCCCTGGAACGTTCACGGGTGATCACTACCCTCTACCCAGGCGAATATGCTATCGGAGCTAAGTTAGAGTACACACCTCCTTCCTTTCCCCTGAAAATCCAGTTGGCCATATTTAATGGAAATGATGGCCAGGTCATCCCGGATGCAACAGGTGCCAATCAGAACGCTGCTGATAACAAAGATTTCGACAACTACAAAGACCTGATGGGTCGTCTTACATATGCATTCAAACTTGGCCGTTGGGGTGGACTTACAATCGGTGCCCATGGCTATTATGGTGCAGTGAGAGCAACAACCGATACACTTCTGAAATCGGATTATATAAAAAATAAAGTTGTAAAGGTGGGTTCTGCCTTAAACCGGAACTGGGTAGGCGTGGAAGCACAGTTTTTTGTGGACGTTCTTGGAGGTCTCGTTCTGAAAGGCGAATATATAACCGGGGTCAATGCATTCCCCGGTTTCAACAGTACAACATCCTCGACAAGCTTTACCAGCGCGGTTAATACTACAAAAGATACCGTGACTCAGACTTATAGCACTTTGAAGACCACCAGCATCGCTCCGAACATCCAACGTAATTTCAGCGGTTTCTATGTTTACCTTGTAAAGAATATCGGCAAGCGGAACCAGTTCACTATCCGTTACGACCAATTTGATCCAAACACAAAACTGGCCGGTGGCGACCTGGGAGTAGCAGCATACAAAGCCAGTTCCACCAAAACAACAACAACAAAAAATACATTCGGTGCAGCCGGGAATGTACTGGTGAATAAAGAGGTGAACACGACTGTCGTAAACAACTCCCTGACCAGTGGCACTGCCGATCTCGCATATAGCCAGATCACCCTTGCATGGAGTTATTATTTCGACGATAACATCAAGATTTCCCTTGCCTATGATATCCCGATGAATGAGAAAGCTGGAACCGCAGGTAAAGTATTGTCGGGTAGTTACTCAGCTCCGGGAGGAATTTCGAGCAAGTATGATTACAGTAACCTGATCCATCAAAACGTTCTAACATTGAGATTCCAGGCAAAATTCTAAAATGTCAATAGTTATAATTAATATAATAAAGATAAAAAGTTAACTCATGAAAAGTTCAAAGACAATCAAAATGATAGCCGGTATTATCCTTCTTTCAATCATAACCTTCGCATTCATGCCGGCGCCAAAAAAAATAACCATAAAAGGATCTGATACAATGGTGATCCTGGCTCAGAAATGGGCAGAAGTCTATATGAAGTCACATCCTGAAGTTTCACTTCAGGTCACAGGAGGCGGATCTGGAACCGGTATCTCTGCCCTGATCAATGGCGCCACAGATATCTGCAATGCCAGCCGCCCGATGAAACAGAGCGAGATCGACAAACTAAAGGAACGCTACGGTTCACTTGGTGTTGAAATCCGTTGTGCCAAAGACGGGATTACGGTCTACCTGAACGAATCGAACCCGGTAAAAGAACTCAGCATTAAACAACTGAGTGGGATCTATACGGGAACGATCAAGAACTGGAAAGAAGTAGGCGGTCCGGATGAAACCATCAAGCTTTATGGACGCGAGAACAGTTCCGGTACTTATGTTTTCTTCCAGGAGAATGTGGTAAAAGGTGATTATGCAGCCAGTTGCCAGACCCTCCCCGGAACTGCAGCCGTGGTGAATGCCGTGAAAAATGATAAATATGGCATTGGTTATGGCGGAGCAGCTTATTCAAAGGGGGTGAAGCAATGTTTAGTAAAAAAGGATGATAAATCACCCGCTTATGCACCCAGTGCAGAAACAATAAAAAATGGATCTTACCCTATCAGCAGGTACCTTTATATGTATCTCAGGAACAGGCCGACCGGGGAAATGAAAAACTACATCGACTGGATCCTTGGGCCAGAAGGCCAAAAACTTGTGGTCGACCAGGGATATTTTCCGGTTAAGTAGTGGTTAGTAAATGGTTCCGGAGCAGCGCGTTAAGCGCTGCTTTTGGATTTTGTTAAGATGAAATAATGGATACAGAAGAAACAACCCGACCTTTAGAGGAAAATAGCGGTCAGCCGGTTAAAGAAGAAGTCGGCTCGGTACAACAACCGGGCCGGTTTGTTTTCAGCAATGAAAGCCTGAAGAAACAGATGAGACCTTCGGAATTTTTTGCCGAGAAGGTCATTACCGGTGTTGCTTTCCTCTCCATCGCGATCATCATCCTGATCTTCCTGTTTGTTTTTCGTGAAACGCTTCCGATCTTCTCAGGTAAAGCAGTAACTAAGACCGAGATAACACCGATAAAACAGGAAACCAACGGATCTTCCGGCCAAAGTCGGAATGATAATAAGCAGGAGGTCTACGGAGGAAGTGAGCCGGCAGCTCCGGCAACAAAGCAGGAAGTATATGGTGCTACGGCAGACACGACAAAGGATACCGTAGTTTCCGGTGAAGCCGGTATTTCTTCCTATAAGGAAGATGAATCCGGAGCAGGAAACAAGGTAACCTTGAAAGGTCTTGCAGGAAAGGTATGGATGCCGGTTTCCGACCGTCCCAGATACGGGTTGCTGCCTTTGATCGTTGGCACACTTAAAATAACGATCATCGCGATCCTTTTTGCTGCTCCTTTAGCCATTCTTGCCGCACTGTTTTCGGCTGCCTTCGCGCCGCGCTGGATGCGTGAAATCATTAAACCTGCCATCGAAATACTTGCCGGTTTTCCTTCCGTGGTTATTGGTTTTTTTGCGTTGATCATCATGGCAACCTTCTTCCAGCATCTGTTCGGATATGAAACCAGGCTCAATGCCTTTGTCGGTGGAGTCGCCATGGCGCTGGCTGCCATCCCGATCATTTTTACGGTGACGGAAGATGTCATGACAGCTGTTCCTTCAACTTACAAGGAAGCCAGCCTTGCGTTGGGCGCTTCGAAATGGCAGACCGCATTTTTTGTCACTTTACCAGCAGCGGCTCCCGGAATCTTTGCCGCCGTTCTGTTGGGGATAGGAAGAATATTCGGAGAAACCATGATCGTATTAATGGCGACGGGCAATGCCGCACTGATATCCTTGAGTCCTTTCGATTCGGTAAGAACTTTATCAGCAACCATAGGAGCAGAAATGGCAGAAGTGGTATTCGGGGATACCCATTACAGCGTTTTGTTCCTGATTGGCACTCTGTTGTTCGTTTTTACATTTGCCCTGAATGCGACGGCTGAATTTTATGTAAAAGGAAGATTAATGACCCGCTTACAGGGAAAAACATGAAAAAAATTCAAAAATTAACCGGCGGAATTATGATGGGGGCAACAGGATTGTCGGTGGTCATCATCATTGCCGTCATTGTAATAATGCTTGTAGTCATTATCATCGGGGGAAAGGACACCATATCATGGAAATTTTTGACAACTTTTCCGCAGGATGGAATGACAAAGGGAGGCATTTTCCCTGCATTATATGGTACGGCCCTCATGGTGATCATCATGTCGGTGGCAGCCGTTCCTTTCGGGGCTATTACCGCACTTTATCTTACAGAATATGCAAAGGAATCTTCCTGGATTGCCAAAACCGTTCAGTTTGCTGTAAGAACCCTTTCAATGGTGCCTTCAATAATTTTCGGTCTTTTCGGACTTGGATTTTTTATTAAATTCGTAGGAGGAGGGATTGATAAAATATTCTCAGGCGGACAACTGATCTGGGCGCAGCCAAATATTCTTTGGGCCAGCCTGACAATGGCACTACTTACATTACCGGTTGTTATTGTTTCGGTGGAAGAATCGATACGCGCAGTTCCGAGGGATTTGCGGGATGCCAGCCTGGCGCTAGGGGCAACAAAATGGCAAACGATCCGGAAGGTGGTCATACCGGGCGCCAGATCAGGGATCCTTACCGGTACTATACTTGCAGTTTCGAGGGGTGCAGGTGAAGTGGCGCCGATCCTTTTCACAGGAGCTGCCTACTATCTTGCGACCTTGCCGCATTCTCTGAGCGATCAGTTTATGTCGCTGGGATATCATATCTACATCATGTCTACCCAATCCGTTAATGTGGATCAGACATTGCCGATACAATTTGCCACCACAATGGTATTGCTTCTGCTGACCTTCACGCTGAACTTTGTTGCCGTTCTGCTTCGGTCAAGGCTGAGAAGAGCTCAATAAAAAATTTGAAATGGTTGTAAGTCTACGATGAAAGAAATAAAGATTAAAACAAGAAACCTTTCGCTTTACTATGGAAGCAAGATGGCTCTCAACTCCATCACTATGGAAATTCCACAAAAACAGGTAACCGCGCTGATCGGGCCATCCGGCTGCGGAAAATCGACCTTCCTGAGAACCCTTAACCGGATGAATGACCTGATCCCGGGTGTGAAAATTACCGGGGAAATTCTGGTCGATGGTTTTAATATTTACAATAAAAATGTAGACGCTGTCAGCCTCCGGAAGAATGTTGGGATGGTGTTTCAGAAATCAAATCCTTTTGCAAAATCCATTTTTGAAAATGTTGCTTATGGACCTAAAATCAATGGGATTCACGATCATAAAAGATTAAAGGAGATTGTGGAAATATCCTTGCAACGCGCTGCCATATGGGAGGAGGTCAAAGACAGATTGCACGATTCCGCACTGGGTTTATCGGGAGGTCAGCAGCAACGCCTCTGCATTGCACGGACGCTTGCCGTCGATCCAGAGATCATCCTTATGGACGAGCCTGCCAGCGCACTTGATCCACTTTCTACTTCGAAGATCGAAGAACTGATCTTCTCACTCAAAGAAAACTATACCATCATTATTGTAACTCACAATATGCAACAGGCCGCCCGCGTTAGCGATAATACGGCATTCTTTTATCTCGGCGAATTAATCGAATATGGAAAAACAAAGAAGATATTCACAATACCGGATAAGAAGCAAACTGAGGACTATATAACAGGGAGGTTTGGATAAGCGCGTTACGCGGTACGCGTTACGCGCAGATAATAGGAAACAACACCATTTATACTTTAATAACCATGGAACGACATTTTGAACTGGAACTTGAGAAATTAAAGAAAAGGATACTGAAGATGGGGAACCTTGTGGCATCCCAGGTGCATCAAACAATGGTTGCACTCGTCAATTGTGATGTTGAGGCAGCGGAAGAGATCATCGAAACCGACAATGCAGTTGACGAACTTGATGTCAAGATCGACAAGCTCTGCCAGCGGATCTTCGCACTGACTCAACCTGTGGCGACCGACCTGAGACTGATCATGGCGTCGCTGCGTATGAACAATGATCTTGAACGCATGGGCGACCATGCAGTAGATATAGCCAAAAGGGTCGAAGGGTTAAGTGATTACAAGGATATTGTTCAGGAATTAAAAATTGATGAACTGGCGCAGTCGACCGATGCCATCGTCAGGGATGTGATCTCAATTCTGAATACACGGAATATCGTTTTCATAAAGGATATTTATAATGATTCAGAGATCCTCAAGGAGAAGATACAATCCATCTCGGAAAAGATCATCGAGGAGATGACACAAAAGTCGGATGTGGTCGTCGTTGCGACAAACCTGATGATCATCCTGACTCAGATTGAAAGGATTGCAGATTATTCCCTGAACATCGCAGAATCTATTTTCTTCCTCGTGGAAGGGAGATTGGTAAAACATTCAAAAGGGTTCTGGGACCAGGGAACAGTAACGAAACATCGTCCGGAAAAGATAGTGGATCAGGATCAGGATCTTAAGACTGATAAACCTCAGCCTTCTGAAGAGTAAATGCAAACGTAGTTCCCACACCAATCGTGCTTCTGACATTGATGGTCTGGTGGTGAGCTTCAATGATATGTTTTACAATGGCCAGTCCCAGTCCTGAACCTCCCTGTTCGCGCGACCGGCTCTTGTCAACCCTGAAGAACCGTTCAAATAACCTTGAGATATCTTTTGAATCAACGCCGAGTCCATTATCGGTAACTTCGATCAGGATGTTCTCATCCATATCAAAAAAGCTGACCTTTGTCTTCCCACCATCCGTTCCATATTTGATGCTGTTATCCACAAGGTTGATCAGTACCTGCCGGATACGCTCTTTATCGGCACGGACAAATAACGGTTTTTCATATTCTCTGGCAAGGTTCAGGCGGATGTTTTTCTTTTTTGCTTTCACTTCCAGCAATTCTATGATATCCGTGACCAGTGCAACGATATCAAAATTGAGCATGTCGAGTTTCAATTCCCCGGTTTCAAAACGTGAAATCACTTCCAGGTCTTCAACAATGGATATCATTCTTTCGATATTCTTTCCAGACCGTTCAAGGTATTCTTTATTGATGGAAGGATCATCCAAGCCGCCATCGAGCAGGGTAAGTATATAACCCTGGATGTTGAAAAGAGGCGTTTTCAACTCATGGGAAACATTCCCGAGAAATTCCCTGCGGTAGGCTTCCAGTTTTTTCAGTTCCTCAATCTCCTGCCTGTGGTCCTGTGCCCATTCGGTCACTTCCTCACTGACTTTGCTGATGATATCCTTGTCGAGGGTAAGGTCCATTTCTTTAAAGGAGATCTTTGATTTCAAGGTGTGAATTGTCTTGTAGATCAGTTTTATTTTTGTATAGATGAATTTTTCAAGGATGTAGCGGTAGATGAAGAAGGAGAGGAGGAATACTCCGGAATCGGTGATCAGCAATGGGATCCAGAGGATGTTTTGGTTCAGGATAAACGATGAGCCTATATAAAGAAAAGAAAGGACAATAACGATGACTGCAGAATTGATCAGCATCCAGGCATTGGGACTGATGTTTCTGTCAGGATTCATATTTGTACCCTACGCCTTTGATTGTTTTGATGTTATAGGATTC
>Ga0224523_1000586_pt1 | contig 18227 bp, 15 predicted proteins | sample CFST50metaG_FD_182732 | JGI IMG/M metagenome (GOLD analysis project Ga0224523, IMG submission 182732) | Peat soil microbial communities from Stordalen Mire, Sweden - C.F.S.T50 | ecosystem: Environmental > Terrestrial > Soil > Wetlands > Peat | place: Sweden: Norrbotten County, Stordalen Mire...
AATTGCGCTTTTGTAAAAATCAGACCAAAAACTCATCTGAGATATCGCTAAAATGAAAAAATGAGTAAAACTCAATCTTCTGAATCTTACTCACTTTTAAAATTTAACCCTACTTCTGAAAATCCCTTAATAGTAGAGACAGGTCTCAGACCTGTCTCTACTATATTATTATTATCTATCTGCCAGAATACATCTGATCGTAATACTTGTTATAGTCGCCTGATAATACTCTGTCAAGCCATTTTGTATTTGTAAGATACCAGTCTACTGTCTTTTCAAGGCCATCTGCAAATTCAGGTATCGGTGACCAGCCTAATTCCTTCTGCAATTTTGAGGAGTCAATCGCATATCTCAGATCATGTCCCGGTCTGTCTTTCACATAAGTAATGAGTTTTTCTGAAGTACCTTTTGCACGATTAAGTTTTTTATCCATAATTCTGCAAAGGAGAATTATCAGATCAATATTTTTCCACTCATTATTGCCTCCTATATTATAGGTTTCCCCGGCCTTTCCTCTGTGAAAAATTAAGTCTATAGCCGAAGCATGATCCTCAACAAACAGCCAGTCACGGATATTTTCTCCCTTTCCGTAAACAGGGATAGGTTTATTGTTTTTAATATTATTTATTGCAAGTGGTATAAGTTTTTCAGGAAACTGGTTAGGTCCGTAGTTATTTGAACAATTGGAAATCAATGCGGGAACACCGAACGTATGATTGTACGCTCTGACCATATGGTCGGAACTTGCCTTGGAAGCAGAATAAGGACTTTTGGGATCATATGCTGTTTCTTCGGTGAAAAGCCCTTCTTTGCCCAATGAACCGTAGACCTCATCAGTTGAAATATGATAAAATAACTTTTCTTCGAAGTCATTTTTCCATCTGTTAAGGGCTGCATTCAGCAGATTTACTGTTCCGATTATATTTGTAAAGACAAATTCATCGGGACTTGCAATCGATCTGTCTACGTGCGACTCCGCAGCAAGATGAATCACACCGTCGAAATTATACTTATCGAAAAGCTCCACAACAGATTGTTTATCAACTATGTCAGTTTTTTCGAACTTATAGTTTTTTTTATTTTCGATTTCGGTCAGATTTTCCAGGTTTCCTGCATAGGTCAGTTTATCAGCATTAACAATAATGTATTCGGGATATTTGCCGACAAATCTTCTGACAACATGACAACCTATAAAACCTGCGCCACCTGTAATGAGAATGGTCCGTTTCATATTAAAATTTATTATTCCTGAAATTCTTTTCCCAGTCCCAGGCTGTTTTCATCGCCTCATCAAGAGAACTTAATGTTTTCCAGCCGAGTTCGCTATTTGCAAATGACGGGTCAGCCCATATCTTTTCAATATCTCCTGCTCTTCTGCCGACTATTTTGTATTTCAGTTTAATTCCTGAAACACGCTCGAATGATTTTATGGCTTCAAGAACAGAAACTCCCTTGCCGGTACCAAGGTTAAAGACCTCATAATCTGCCTTATTTTTGCCTTCGATAAGTCTCTTGATAGCAATAACATGTGCTTTTGCAAGATCAACAACATGCAGGTAATCCCTTATGCACGAACCGTCGGGTGTGTTGTAATCATCCCCGAAAACTTTGAGCTCTTCTCTTATGCCATATCCCGTCTGAGTTAAAAATGGCACAAGATTCTCCGGAACGCCCCTCGGCAATTCTCCAATCAGAGCTGAAGGATGTGCCCCGATAGGATTAAAGTATCTCAATGAAATTGCTTTAATGTTTTTGTCGGAGACAGTGGTATCTCTTATTATTGATTCCCCTACCTGTTTTGTATTACCATATGGAGAAGTAGCCGGCTGCAAGGGTGCCTGCTCTGTTACAGGGAGCTTTTCGGGTTGTCCATAAACGGTGCAGGAAGATGAAAATACCAGGTTGGGGATCCGATAGCGCTTCATTACTTCCAGAAGATTGACCAATGACAGAAGATTATTACGGTAATACTCAAGTGGTTTATTAACAGACTCACCAACAGCTTTAAGGGCCGCAAAATGTATTACAGCTGAAATATCTTTGTGTTTCCCGATAAATGTGTCAAGCTTTTCCCGGTCACAGAGGTCAAGCACTTCAAGAACAGGTTTGACTCCGGTTATCTTATGGATTCTGTCAACAACCTCGGCTTCCGAGTTGTAGAGATTGTCAATAATAATTGCCTCGAAACCCTCCTCAATCAATTCAACTGTTGTATGAGAACCAATGTATCCGGTGCCCCCGGTAATCAGGATTTTCTTCTTCATTTACAGGCTCCAGTATGAATGATTATTTATTTTCCCGCGAAGGACCCCCTTCACATCGACAACAATTCCATCTTTATTCAAAAGAGGAGTAAAATATGATTCCTCAAGTTTAGCATATTCTTTATGGCTTACGGCAAGTATTATCGCGTCGTACTTTCCGGAAGGTTGCGGTTTAAGGTCGATCTGATATTCTTCTTTAACCTCATGCTTTCCGGCTCCCGGATCAATAACGTCGACCGATATTCCGAAATCATCAAGCTCATTTATAATATCCATAACTTTCGAATTACGGATATCTGTAACATCTTCTTTAAAAGTGATACCCATTATCAGAACTCTTGACCCTTTAAGGTTTTTACCGGCAGCTATGATTTTTTTGACAGTCTGTTTACCTATATATCTTCCCATGCTGTCATTTACGAATCTGCCTGAATCTATCATCTGGGGATGGTACCCAAGGGCTTTTGCCTTAAACGAGAGATAATAAGGATCGACTCCGATGCAATGTCCGCCAACCAGACCTGGATAAAACTTGAGGAAGTTCCACTTTGTCCCTGCAGCTTCAAGCACCTCGAAAGTGTTTACTCCCAGTCTGTTAAATATAATTGAAAGCTCATTCATAAACGCAATATTAATATCGCGCTGTGTGTTTTCAATTATCTTGGCCGATTCTGCAACTTTAATTGAGCTTGCCCGATGAACACCTGCTTTGATGATAAGCTCGTATACTTTTGCAATATTTTCAGCGGATTCGGCATCGCATCCGCTTGTTACTTTAACAATTTTGGTCAGAGTGTGATTATTGTCACCCGGGTTTATTCTTTCAGGAGAAAAGCCAACTTTAAAGTCAGTACCGCATTTTAACTCCGAATATCTTTCCAGTACTGGAATGCAATCATCTTCCGTGCAACCCGGATAGACTGTTGATTCATAGACAACATAATCTCCTTTCTTCAGAATTCTCCCGACTGTTTCAGACGCTTTAAGAACAGGTGTCAGGTCGGGCAGGTTCGTCTTTGTGGTTGGGGTAGGAACAGCAATGATGTGAAAAGAAGCAGCTTTTAAATCTGATGAATCGCTGGTAAGAACAATATCTGAATTTTTAAATGCATCAGAAGTAAGTTCATTACTGGGATCTATACCCTTTTTCATGAGGGCAACCCTTTCAGGTTTAATATCAAAACCGACAACACTTATCTGTTTTGCAAATTCAAGAGCGATTGGCAGTCCAACATAACCAAGGCCGATGACTGATAGTTTAGTCTCCTTTTTAATTAATTTATTGTACATAGATTATATTGTTTTTAAAATTGGATGATAATCTCCCTGGAGCCCGACTGGTTTGGAATTCCTGATCGTATATGCCGTCTCGACTGACTGACGTGCTTCTTTAAGTCCGAAGCCTCTTCCTGCAAGTATCTCTTTATATGTCATTGTATGAAGGTCAGCAAATCCTTCACTGAATTCAATTTCCTCATCATTAACTGTGATAGACCTGAAAGTCCGTTTTCCTGACTCCCTCAAGTTTACCGGAATATCATTATAATCGAGACTCAGGAACCATCTGACTCTTGCATTTTCAAGTTCGAGATACCCGGCAGCTTTATGAGGTTCTAAGATATGGACAATGTTCTTCCTGGTGTCACCGAAGATCCAGCTAAGCATATCGAAAAAATGAATACCTATATTGGTTGCCACACCTCCTGATTTCTGAATATCTCCTTTCCACGAAATTGAATACCAGTTTCCGCGGCTTGCTACATAGGTCATGTCAATATCGTAAACCTTATCTTTAGATCCATTCATTATCTTCTCCCTTAGTTCCAGTATTTTCGGGTGAAGACGAAGTTGAAGTACGGTGTAGATTTTACGACCCGTTTCATTTTCAATCTCCTGTAGGGCATCGATGTTCCAGGGGTTCAGTACAATCGGCTTTTCGCATATTGCTTCAGCCTGATGGCGGAGTGCAAATCTTATATGGGAATCATGAAGATAATTCGGAGAGCAGATACTTACATAATCAATTTTAGTTCCTGTACGTTTTAGTTTATCAAAATGCCTGTCAAATCTTTCAAACTCCACAAAAAAATCACTTTCGGGGAAATAGCTGTCAATCCGTCCAACACTATCAAATTTGTCGAGACTTGCAAGAAGATTGTTGCCTGTTTCCTTTATTGCATGAAGATGTTTGGCAGCTATATAACCTGCTACACCTATTATTCCGAAATTTTTTGGAGAGTCTGTCATGCTCACTTGATTAAAAGGTGCATAAAAGTACTAAATTATTTTAGAAACTTCCCCATCAGTAATCCTGTATTTCTCTCTGCTTTCGGGGCACGAGGCAATTCCATCAGAGTCAAATCTGAGCTTATGCCCGTATTCGCTCATCCATCCGGTCTGCCTGGCAGGATTGCCAATTACTAGAGCATACGGTTTTACTTCTTTTGTAACCACAGCTCCGGCACCTATAAATGAATAGGTCCCTATTTTGTTACCGCAAACAATAGTTGAATTAGCTCCTATTGAAGCACCTTTTTCGACGAGAGTAGCAGAGTAGCTGTCTTTCCTGATAATTGCACTTCGCGGATTAATTATATTTGTAAATACCATCGACGGGCCCAGGAATACATCATCTTCGCAAATAACACCTGTATAAATCGAAACATTATTCTGGACCTTTACATTCTTCCCTAATTTGACCCCAGGAGAAATAACAACATTCTGGCCGATATTGCAGTTTTCACCGATCTCCGAACCTGACATAATATGACTGAAGTGCCAAATCTTTGTTCCTTTTCCAATTTTGCAGCCATCGTCTATTATGGCTGTCTCATGGGCAAAATATTCCTTCTCCATTATTGTTATTTTTTGAAGAATTCTAATACGTTAAGTGCAATATAATCAATTTGTTCCTTTTCCATATCGGGATGCATCGGTAACGAGAGAACCTCTTTGCACAACGAGGTTGTAACGGGGAAATCACCTTCTTTATAACCAAGATAGGCATAAGCATTCTGCATATGAAGCGGACCAGGATAATATACCATCGAGGGGATCTTTTTTGAATCCAGGAATTTTTTGAGTTCATCCCTTCTTCCGTCTTTTATCTTTATCGTATATTGATGAAAAATGTGGGAAGAATAGCTTGCTCTTTCCGGAACGGCTAATGAACTGCACCGGGCAAAGGCCTTGTCATAGGAATCTGCTACTTCTCTTCTAGCCCTGTTGAATTCTGAAAGATGTTTAAGTTTTACCCTGAGTATTGCAGCCTGGATAGTATCTAATCTTGAATTTACCCCAACATCATCGTAGTGATACCTTATTTTCATACCATGATTGGCAATGCTCCTTATTTTTCCTGCAAAAGCCTCATCATTAGTATAAATAGCACCTCCGTCGCCATAGCAGCCCAGGTTTTTGGAAGGGAAGAATGATGTTGTTCCTATATGTCCTATGGTTCCTGCTTTTTTGGTGGTTCCGTTCTTAAAGATATAATCAGCTCCTGTTGCCTGTGCAGCATCTTCGATGACAAAAAGGCCATGTTTTTCAGCAAGCTCCATAATGCTTTCCATGTCAGCGCATTGACCAAAAAGATGAACAGGTACGATTGCTTTTGTTTTTGGTGTGATAGCTTTTCTGACAGCTTCAACCGAAATGTTGAAAGTTCCGGGTTCGGGATCTACAATAACCGGTTTCAGACCAAGCAGGGCAACGACCTCAATGGTAGCAATAAAAGTGAAGTTGGTTGTAATGACCTCGTCACCCGGTTTCAGACCAAGTATTGTTATGGCAAGTTGCAATGCATCAGTTCCGTTTGCACACGAGACCACATTTTTTACGTGCATATATTCCTGAAGTTCTTCTTCAAATAGCTTAACATCAGGACCTTTAATAAAAGCTGTTGAAAGAAGAACAGATTTTATTGCGTAATCTATTTCAGACCCCATCTTATCATACTGGGCTCTCAGATCTACCATTTGGATCTCTCTCATTTAGCTTAAAAAATTAGAAATACGAAGTTAATATTTTTTATTGAATAACCCCCCGACCCCCCATTTGGGAGGCATTTAGACTAAATGCCGTATATAGGATGATCTTTATATGCAATAATTTACCAAGCCCCCCATCTGGGGGGTTGGGGGGTTAAAAAACAAGGGGCCTTATATATATGAATCAATAGACTAAGCCCCCATTTGGGGGGTTAAAAACTGAAGAGGCCATTCTTTTTAAGATCTAAAATATTTTGTCAAGGGCAGAATACTTTTTGTGTCTAACTTATTTTTCTTAATTTTGTATAGATCAAAAGAAGAATTTCCAGTGAATGTTACAGCTGTTATAAGGGAATTGTTGTTTGGGCATGATTGTGTTATTGTCCCGGGTTTTGGAGGTTTTATAGGTAATTATACTCCTGCAAAAATCGACAAAGTCAATGGCACTTTTTATCCGCCTGTAAAGCAGATATCTTTCAACAGGAACCTTAATCATAATGATGGCCTTCTGGTGGGTAGGATATCAGTGGCTTTAAAAATCAATTATATCGATGCCAGAAATTTAGTCGATGAATTCGTTGTTGACATCCGGAAGAAACTTGAAAAAGGAGAGAAAGTTGTTTTTGATAATATAGGAAGTTTTATTAATAATCAGGAGGGAAATGTTCAATTTGAGCCAGACGGGAATGTAAATTACCATCTTGATTCTTACGGGCTTGAACCTTTCCAGTGTTTGCCTCTCGAGGGATATGATGTTAGAAAGAGAGTAGTAAGACATCTTGAAAAGGATCCTGTAAAGCAGGCATCAATAAGAAAAGTTCTATGGCGGGCTGCTATAATCATTCCTCTCCTCTCACTTCTCTTTGTGGTTCCCTTTAAAACGGACCTGTTTAAGGCAAAAGTTGAAGCAACATCCATGAATCCGCTGGTAACGGCTGAATTTGAAAATAATAAAAAGGCAGTGGATCAGGCCAATAATATTGACACTCCAAAAAAAGAAGAAATAGCCAATCCAATCTCCGATAAAAATAGCGCGAAGGAAGTTGTTGCACCTGCTGTACCGGAGAGCGGCAGATATATTGTGATAACGGGCAGCTTCAAATCAAAAGAGAATGCTATTGCTCAGGTAAATATGCTGAAAGAAGAAGGATTTGCTCCTGAGATATTTGCCGCTGACAATGGCTTTTACAGAGTATGCGCAATTACATGCAATGATTTGAATACCGCTGATATCAAGAAAGACAGCATTGCAAAAAAATTCCCCGGTACCTGGATTTCAAGAAAGTAATAGTTATTTTATCATACTCCCGTTACTTACCATCTCTGCCGGAGCGACCATAACTAGTTTCCCGTTCTTATCTTCAGCCATAAGGATCATTCCTTTCGATTCAATACCTTTAATCTTTCTCGGTTCAAGATTTGCAACTATAGATATCTGTTTGCCCACGATCGATTCAGGTTCATAGTACTCTGCGATACCTGATACTATGGTACGGATATCGATTCCAGTGTCTATTCTGAGTTTAAGCAATTTAGTGGTTTTGGGAACCTTCTCGGCTTCGAGAATAGTTGCGGTTCTGATATCTATTTTGGTAAAATCATCAAATGTCACAGGTTCTTTTCCCGGAGTGGTTTTTGAATTGTTTTCTTCGTTGGTTTTTTTTGTTGCAAGAAGCTTATTTATCTGTCGTGTGATCTCTTCGTCTTCAATCTTATCAAAGAGAAGCTCAGCTTTGTTAATCATATGTCCGGGTGGAAGAAGGTTTTGTTTGCCGGCATTTTCCCATTTCAACTCATTAAGGTTAATCAGAATTCGAAGTTTTTCCATTGAGAAAGGCAAAAAAGGCTCGCAGATAATAGTCAGATTTGCAGTTATCTGAAGAGCGATATTCATTATCGTTTTGACACGTTCCGGATCGCTCTTAATTACCTTCCAAGGTTCAGTATCAGCCAGATACTTATTGCCCAGGCGTGCAAGATTCATTGCTTCTTTCAGGGCTTCGCGGAATCTGAAAGTTTCAAGACAAGTTTCAACATTTTCTTTAAACCGCATTATCTCATTCAACACCGATTCATCATTTGAATCAGTTTTGCCTCTTTCAGTAACTCTTCCTCCGTAATAATTATTGGTAAGCACCAGGGTCCGGTTGACAAAGTTCCCAAGAATTGCAACCAGTTCGTTATTATTTCGTGCCTGAAAATCTTTCCAGGTGAAATCATTATCCTTTGTCTCAGGAGCATTTGCACAGAGAGAATATCTCAGAACATCTTGTTTATTTGGAAAATCTTCAAGGTACTCGTGGAGCCATACTGCCCAGTTTCTGGAAGTTGATATTTTATCATTTTCGAGGTTCAGAAACTCATTTGCGGGTACATTTTCAGGGAGAATGTAACTGCCCTCAGCTCTAAGCATAGCGGGGAAGATAATGCAATGGAAAACAATATTATCCTTCCCGATAAAATGAACCATTTTAGTATCCTTATCCTTCCAATACTTTTCCCAATCGGGTGTAAGTTCTTTTGTAGCAGATATATAGCCGATAGGGGCATCAAACCAGACATACAATACTTTCCCTTTTGCTCCCTCAACAGGTACAGGAACGCCCCAGTCAAGATCTCTGCTGACAGCCCTAGGCTGCAAACCCTGATCGAGCCACGATTTACATTGCCCGTAAACATTAACTTTCCACTCTTTATGATCTTCAAGGATCCATTTTTTCAGCCAAGGTTCATATTTGTCGAGAGGCAGATACCAGTGGAGAGTATCACGCAGCACGGGTTTACTGCCGCTTATTGTGGAATGGGGATTTATAAGTTCATTTGGACTGAGTGAAGTTCCGCACTTTTCACACTGGTCACCATAAGCGTTTTCGTTTCCGCAATGCGGACAAGTACCCATTATATACCTGTCGGCCAGGAAACACCCTGCCTCCTCATCGTAATACTGTTCAGATGTTTTCTCAATGAACTCGCCTTTATCATATAATGTTTTGAAGAACCCCGAAGCAGTTTCATAATGAACCTTATTGGAAGTGCGGGAATAGATATCGAACGCGATTCCAAAATCCTCGAACGCTTTTTTATTCATTGTATGATATCTGTCAACAATCTCCTGAGGTGATACCCCTTCCTTGCGTGCTTTGAGAGTGATAGGTACTCCATGTTCATCTGATCCGCAAATAGATATCACGTCCGCACCCTTCATTCTCAGATATCTTGTGTAAATGTCTGAAGGAATATAAACACCAGCAAGATGACCAATATGTATAGGTCCGTTTGCATAGGGCAGGGCTGAAGTGACAAGATATCTTTTGAAATTCTTCATGATATTGATAATGAGGAGTTAGCTTTATTTAAAAATCGAACAAAGATAATAAATTTACCTGTTTTTAACCGAGGTACACTGTTAGTTTATTTCATACTGGATTCTGAGATTGCTTCGTCGCGGAGTTCACCCCGCGATGAAGCAATCCCTTAAAGCAAGTATGCGTTTTGCAGTTGGATAAGGATTCAATAACAATTACTTTTACATATTAAAATTTTATATGTTTACAAATAAGATACAACCACCCTTTCTGAAGCCCGGAGATGAAGTGGCAATAATTTCTCCTTCTTTTTGCATTGAGGAGAATATTCTAACTGAAGCTGTCACCTTTCTGGAAAAGTGGGGTTTGAGTGTCCGTATAGGCAAGTATGCCGCAAAAAAGAAAGGCCCCTTTGCCGGAAGTGATGAAGAACGGCTTCACGATCTTCAGGAAGTGACCGATGATCAGGCAGTTAAGGCTGTCATTTGTTCAAGAGGCGGTTATGGACTTTCTAAAATTATTGACAAAGTCAATTTTTCAGAATTGAGGAGTTCTCCAAAATGGTACACCGGGTTCAGCGATATAACAGTACTACATATCTGGTTAAACGAGGTTTGCGGTATAATGTCGATTCACGGAGAAATGCCTTTAAACTTTAATAATGCTGAAAAGACCAGTGGCACATTCATTTCATTGAAAAATGCTTTATTCGGCGATCTCAAAGATCATGAATGGATCGGGAATTTTTACAAACCTGCAGATGTGAACGGAGAACTGACAGGAGGGAATCTGTCGCTTCTCTATAGTCTTCTGGGAACCAGGGCTGAACCAGTGACAAAAGGCAAGATTTTGTATATTGAAGAGGTGGGAGAGTATTTTTATCACATTGACAGGATGCTCACATCGATCAAACTTTCAGGTAAGCTTGAGGGTCTGTCCGCACTTGTGGTTGGAGGGATGCACAAAATTGAAGACGGTAAATTACCGTGGGGGAAAAATATTGAAGAGACAATACTTACAATTGTTGATGACTATGATTACCCGGTACTTTTCAATTTTCCTGCCGGTCATATTGCCGACAACAGAGCCCTCTATATTGGAAGGCAGGTAAGGATTGAGGTCAGGAATGATAAAGGCACTATGCTTTTTGTCTGATAATCAGAATGCTGAAATCAGAAGATCAAGGTCCTTGGATATAATTCCGAACTTCTGGCCTAATGTTTCATTAGTCAGCATTCCATTATATAAATAGGCACTGTTCCTGACACCATGATCGTTCTTCAGCAATTGGGTGATACCGCCGGCGTCAGCCATACTCTGAAGAAGGGGGGTAAAAATATTACTGAGCGCTATAGATGCAGTTCGCGCAACACGCGACGGGAGATTCCACGCAGAAAAATGAATAACTCCGTGTTTCTCATAAACCGGATCCTTTAGAGCCCGGCATTCTGTTGTTTCTATACAACCACCACGGTCTATACTAAGATCGATAATTACTGCTCCTTTTTTCATGTTCCGCACCATTTCCTCAGTTATGTAATACCATGGCCTTAAATCCTCAAGCTCTATAGCTCCGATAAGTACATCAGCTGATTTAAGAGCTTTCTTTAAAACCTGCGGATGAAATACAGAAGTCTGAAGGCGTTCTCCAAGTAGATTTTGAAATCGTCTGAGACGGGGAACGGAATTATCGAAAATTTTCACAGTTGATCCAAGACCGATAGCTGCCCTGGCAGCAAATTCTCCTGCAGTATTTGCACCTAGAATTACAACTTCTGTAGGAGTGACCCCCGTAATTCCGCCAAGCATGACCCCCTTGCCTCCATGCATATTGCTGAGATATTCCGAAGCAATGAGAAGAGACGTTATTCCTGCAATTTCGCTCATCGATTCCACAACTGGAAATTCCCCGTTCGTGTCTTGTATTTTTTCAAAAGCGATTGCAGTCACTTTTTTTCGTATGAGTTTTCCAAGAGTCTCTTCACTAAGCTTAAGAACATTTAGGTATGATAATATTACCTGGTTTCCTTTAAGAAATTCAGACTCTTTCTCAGTAAAGGGTGCAACCTTTATCACTGCATCGGCACTGAAGACCCTTGCAGGTGAATCACTTATTATAGCTCCGTTTTCGCTGTAATCTTTATCGGAATAATTAGCTCCGAGTCCAGCACCTTTTTGAACTATCACCTCATTATCACTTTCAACGAGCAGACAAACTGCTTCAGGTGTCAGGGCGACTCGTTTCTCGTCATCCTTTTTGTCACAGGGAATACCTATTGATATTCTGCGGTTTTTAACAGCAGTTTCGAGGTGCTCCTCTTTTGGCATGAAAACAGTATTCTCAAAACTGACTTTTCCGCTCTTAGCTTTGCCATTCATCATTGTGAGGAAGATATTTCCCCAAAGGTAAATAATTTGGAAGAGAGAGCAAAATCAGACAGATTTTAAGATATTGAGAGAATCCGTTGTTCTCTGTCATCAACTGAAATTCTCACAACTACCGTTTCAGGAGGGAGTAATTCTTCTATTAGTTCAGGCCATTCCATAAAACAGTATGAATTGCCGGAAAGGTACTCTTCAATACCAAAGTCGTATACCTCTTCCTGTTTTTTTATTCGGTAAAAATCTATATGAAATAATGATTCTCCGGAGTCAGTTCTGTATTCATTTACTAGGGTAAAAGTAGGGCTGGTAGCAATATCGATGGCCCCCAGATATTCACAGACAGCTTTAATAATTGTTGTTTTACCTGCGCCCATAGAACCGTAAAACGCAAATATTTTCTTATTTTCTGAATATTTCAGAAGTTGTTTTGCGGCTGCAGGTAAATGCCTTTTATCTTTTATTATAAGGTCCATAACAGGTTGAAGATCATCTCCATAACTTTCCTTTATACATTTTGTTATACAGGTTCAAGACATGCGACAGGTATCATAATCTCCTGCATTGAAATTCCGCCATGCTGGAATGTATCCTTGTAATAAGCAGCATAATGATTATAATTGTTCTGATAAACAAGATAATCCTGATTCATGGCAAAAATATATCGCGAGCTTAAATTGGTTTTTGGCAGCATAGCTTTTTCGGGGCTGACAAGCTCAAAAACTTTTTTTGGATCGTAATCAAGGTTTCTGCCCATTTTATATCTCAGGTTCGGAGATGTATTCCGGTCTCCAATTATTTTTATAGGATTCTGCACTCTGATTGTGCCATGGTCAGTGCTGAAGATTATTTTTACAGGATGTGAGGCAAGTGTCCTCAGCAATTCCAACAGGGAGGAATGTATGAACCATGAGCGGGTAAGGCTCCTGTATGCCCGCTCATCGTTGGCCAGATCGCGGATCATGCTGATCTCGGTTCTGGCATGTGATAACATATCAACAAAGTTGAAAACAAGTATATTGATGTCGTTCTGAAGCATCGTCCTGACTTTTTCATTTACCTTTTTACCATCGAGGCTGCTGCTTATTTTATTGTAGGACCATTTGTATTTAAGTCCTTTGCGTCTCAATTGGTCCCTGAATAACTCTTCTTCAGAATTATTTTTACCTGCTTCTTCATCATCGTTTATCCAGAGATCGGGCAAAAGTTCTGCAATTGCAGAGGGCATCAGACCTGAAAAAATTGAATTTCTGCTGAACTGTGTGGAAGTTGGCAGTATGCTGAAATAAAGTTCCTCTTCACTAATCCTGTACAAACCTGATAACTCAGCGGAGATAGTTTTCCACTGATCATATCTCATGTTATCTATAAGAATAAAAAAAAGCGGTCTGTTCTGATCTACCCTGGGAAAAATTTGCCGAGAAAAAAGATCCGGGGAGATCAACGGTTTATCTGTACAATCGGGTTTTAACCAGTTGAGATAATTGCAGGTGATAAATTTCGAAAATGAGTTGTTAGCCTCATTCTGCTGAAGCTTAAGTATTTCAGTCATTCCGGGATCAGTTGATTTTTCAAGTTCATATTCCCAGAAGACTATTTTCCTGTATAACTCAGTCCAATCGGCAAAAGTTGATGCGGAAGATATCATACTGCTGATCCGGTTGAATTCCTGCCTGTAATCAGTGGTCGTTTTTTCTGTTATAAGGCGTCGCTGATCGAGAATCTTTTTTATTGCAAGAAGCACCTGTTTTGGCTTTACAGGCTTAATCAGATAATCAGCAATTTCTGATCCTATAGCAGCTTCCATTATATCTTCTTCATCACTTTTAGTGATCATTACAACAGGAATGTCGGTACGAACCTCTTTTATGAGTTTCAATGTTTCAATTCCGCTTAATCCGGGCATATTCTCATCAAGAAAAATCAGATCATAACGGTTCTGTCTGACAAGGTCGACCGTATCATTCCCATTTGAGCAGGTATCAATCTCATAGCCTTTCTCCTGAAGGAAAAAAATATGTGGTTTAAGTGCCTCAACCTCGTCGTCGGTCCATAATATTCTTATTTTCCTCATTTTAAATATTTTTCCTTGAAGAATAGTTGATAGCGTAGCGGATCCTTATCGTTTTTCAGGACTTTGAGGTTATTGTCGCTTATAATGAATGTTATCATCTTTGCACCGGTTGTATTTCGTACAAGCTTTTCAGTTTTGAAGGCGTTGTAATAGTCGAATGCCTGCGTAAAATCATGAAACCCGGATACGATTATCTGGATAAATTTATTATCAACAAGTGAACCGACTGTTTTATAATTTTTGTTTGTAAAATTATCAATATTATAGCTTATAACATCAAAAGACGCCTGGTTCAGATTAAAGGCCGGGTCGGAGATAACCAATACAAATACATGATTTGAAGTTGTATCGGAGGTGTAAATTTCCTCGGCAACTTTTTTATCCTCTTCAACTTTAAGTTCAGGCGTCTTCTGGTTGAGGTACGCTATAATATCAGAAGCTTTCTTACTCTCGGAGGTTTGTGGCCAAAGTTTTATTAGATTATTTAGTTCTTCCCTGAACTTTTTCTCATCAGTTACTTTACCAACCGAATAGGCCCTGATAAGTAAAAACTTGGGAGAGAGCTGATCCTGGGGGTATTTTTTCAATGCATCATCACTTATAGATATAGCATCGTTGAACTTTTCACTGGTATAAGCTGCATAAGCATCCTCATATGTTTTTTCAGCCAATTTCAGCTCAGCCATCTTTTTCTCATAATAACCCGGATCGGACAATATTCTGGCGAACTCATTATCGGGATATTTTTGCAGCAGATGTTCTCTATAGGTTTCAGATTTTGCTTTATTTCCCTCCTTATAAACATTATAAAGATTATATAATGATTCAGGAATCAGCTCACTTGAGGGAAAACGTTTAATAAGCAGTTCGAATGTTTCAGTTGCCCTGGTAATGTCCGGTATGTTTTCGGCATACGCTTTTCCTGCATTTAGCATAGCGACTGCTATTTTATCGTTGGAAACAACGATTAAGGAGTCCTTTAACGGAAGATTTTTTAAATAAAACTGAGGCTTTTTAAAATCAGTTTCGGCTGCCAGGGTGTCAGATCCATGAAGAGCTGCCTCATTCGGATTATTTGAAGCCTGTACATTATTTATTCTGGTTTTGTCTGATCTTCTCCAGTTGTCTTCAAGTTTTCTGTCACCCCAGCGTTTATGGAATTCGGTCCGGCCAAAAGTTAATGCGGTCTGATTATAAAAATACCATTTTCCTTCCTGGTCAATATTGCCCTGAAAACGTCTTTCATTCTCATAGTACTGCCCGAGATTGTACCTGTCTGAGTTACCTGAACTTTTCCCTTCGCTTTGATCTTTAATTGTTTTTGCAATTATTGATGTAATCAGAGCATTTCGCTCAGGTTCAGTCATCCTGGCCACTTTTTGAAGGCTGTCCTCTCTCTGAATTATTTTCAGCTGCGACACGAGAGAATTCAGATTTTGTGATTTGGTTTTTATTGCCAGATAATCGGGATATTTCTGATTCAGGAAATATACAGCGCTGTCGTAGTAGGTCGCTGCTTTCATATAATCAGGTTTTTTAAAATAATATCCGGCAAGTGCAAGATATGATCTGCCCTTCTGATTCTGATTCTGCGATTTTGCAATTGCAGATTTTCTGAAGTATCCGAGGGCTTCGGACTCCTTTCCCTCTTTCATTGAGATATTACCGAATGCAAAGTAAATCTGGTCCTGATATTCATTATTTTTAGAATCATTAAGCATTCTTTCAAGCTCTTTCCTGATTTCCTGGGGATTACCAGAATTAACATCAAAAACACCTGCAATGTTTATTCTTGCATTAAATTCAACTTCATAAGGTGGATTCATCTTAACAACCTGGCGATACAGGTCTGTCGCCCTGACTCCATCTCCAGTCTTCTCATATATCTGAGCCAGAAGATATGTAAGCCTGTATCTCGTTCTTTTACCTGAAACAACATCAATGGCTTTCTTCATTGGATCAATTGCTTCCTGGTATCTTTTTTGTTTGATGAACAGATCGCTAAGGGTTGTATAGTACATTGATTTAAATGACTTCGAAAAGTCGGTTGCATTATCGATGCCGTTGATTAACCTGTATGACTCGCTATAATTACCGGTTTCATTGAATATTCTGGCCAGCCAGATAACCGCCTCTGTTTTAATTAGAGGATCATTAGCATCGGTTATACAGTAGTTGAATACTGAGGTGGCCTCTTTATACTCATGCTTATAAAACCTGGCTTTCCCAATAAGCAGATAACTGTCGTCAACCCATTCATTGAATTCTTTCCTTTCCACAAATTTTTTATCCTTTTCAGATAATTCAGGTGAATCTTTGAAATCAGGTTTTGCAGTGATTGACTTAAGGGATATAAGTTTTGAAGCTTTCTGTATTGCCCTTTCCATGTCAGAAGAACAAAGTGAGGCCGTTGAAGGATCGCTGTATTCAAATAACCGCAGCAATTCTGCGTAATCATCCTGGTATCCTTTTGATATTTTAACTAGCCCTGCCTTAAAACTCTCATTACCATTAAAATAGATGTTATACCTGGCAGTCATGCTTTGGTAAAACCTGCTTGCGCCCGTGTTTTTTTCAACCGAACAATATGTAAGCACCAGGGATAACCCTAATAGCACCAGATATTTATATGATGGTTTTTTTGAAGCCAATAATGGACTTTTAATACTATAACTAACTAATTTTGTGTATAGTATTTCAAAGGTAAATAAAATTGGGTTGAACTGCTTTTTCAAGCGGAAATAACTCTCTTTATTTCCGGAACTTCCTTCATTATGGCCTGTTCAACTCCGGCCTTTAATGTCTGCAAACTATATGGACATCCGTGACATGCACCTGTAAGCTTAACTTTGACAGTCATATCATCACTAATATCTACAAATTCTATATCTCCGCCGTCAGATTGAAGATAAGGTCTCACTCTTTCCAGCGCCTTCAGAACGCGATCCTTGATACTCATTGTGTTTGTCATATCTTTCGTAAATTTATTTTGTAATCTCAAGTTTAACTGTTGGTCCCTGGTCCTTGTTTCTTTGATTTACTTTTTTAACAAGTTCCTCTGCGAGTGTCATAAAGGCATTTCCGGTTATTGAATCTCCAAGGGCAACAGGTATCCCATTATCACTGCTTTCACAAATGCTTTGAACAAGAGGAATCTGCCCCAGAAGAGTAATATTCATTGTTTCAGATAGTTTTTTGCAGCCCTCTTTCCCAAAAATGTAGTACTTGTTTTCAGGAAGTTCGGCTGGTGTGAACCACGACATGTTCTCGACCAATCCCAGGACCGGAACTTCAATCTTATTGCTTCTGAACATGGCAATTCCCTTTATTGCATCTGCAAGAGCAACCTCCTGAGGTGTACTGATAATAACAGCCCCTGTGACCGGAACCTCCTGAACAAGAGTCAGATGAATATCACTGGTTCCCGGAGGCAGATCAACCAGTAGATAATCGAGCTGCCCCCATTCACCCTGAATTATCAGTTGTTTCAGGAAGTTGGAAGCCATTGGACCTCGCCATACAAGTGCATCAGCGGGATCAACAAAAAAGCCAGGTGAGAGCACCTTAACTCCGTATTTGGTTAAGGGGATAATATGATCACCTTGTTCGTCTCTTTTTACTTCCGGCCGGTATTTTTCTTCGTTAAACATTTTTGGAACCGATGGTCCGAATATGTCTGCATCAAGCAGGCCGGTCCTATATCCCTTTCTCGCAAGAGAGATAGCCAGATTTACCGATATTGTCGTTTTTCCAACGCCCCCTTTTCCAGATGCAATCGCAATAATATTTGACACACCTGGTAAAATATCCCGTGGTTTCTCCTGCTGTTTGCCTGTAATGACTTTTGGCTGAACTTTTATTTCATTAATTGCAACTTCCGGTCCCAGAACATCCTTTAACGTTCTTACTATTGTGCTCTTGATTGAATTAATAAATGGATCATTGGACTTTTCAGGAACAAGTGTAAGAGATATTCCGTTTTCATTTGATTCTACTTCGGTGACCATGCCCATTGAAACTATATCTTTCTTAGTTTCAGGATGAATGACCCGCGATAAGGCTTTTAATATATGATTTCTTGAAAACATTTCATTAGTGTCCACTAAAAATTAAAGCATAATTGAGCCATATCATAATCAGAGATATCATCCATCGCATCAGCTCTTTGAAAGAGTTCACTAATTGGCGTCTTGTCGAAAAGCGACATGCTAAG
>Ga0224523_1000587_pt1 | contig 18220 bp, 15 predicted proteins | sample CFST50metaG_FD_182732 | JGI IMG/M metagenome (GOLD analysis project Ga0224523, IMG submission 182732) | Peat soil microbial communities from Stordalen Mire, Sweden - C.F.S.T50 | ecosystem: Environmental > Terrestrial > Soil > Wetlands > Peat | place: Sweden: Norrbotten County, Stordalen Mire...
ATCCATATATGTAAATTCGCAAAGAATTTGAAGTGATGCTGTATTTGGTGGCTTAAATAAAACAAGTAAAATTTTATATAAAACCAATGTTTTACAACACTGTAGAGAAATAAAAAGTGTTATTTTTCACAACAAAGATATTGAAACAATTTCCATTTTTACAAAAAAAATAATTCCCTCTTCCGGAGTGGCTAAAAGCTTTATGAGGTAACATTTTAGTAGTAACGCTGACCGATGAGATGTCAAAGTTACAATCACTTCGGTTTTATAATAAACCGTCTAAAACAAATGGTTGTCAGCAATCCCAGAGCCAGTAACCCTCCTGTTACGAAGTTGTAACCTGATAAATAAATTCCGGTAAATCCTGCGATAGGATATCCGATGGCCCACCATAGATGCGACCAGGCAAAGTGACTACCATATGCTTTACCTTGTTGGTTTAGAGAGATATTTTCTGCAATGAGGATCTGTGAAGGCATACTGGCAAAACTTTGTCCCAGACCTGCCATTATCCACAAGATCAAGAGTATTTGATAAGATGCAAAGTTGGCCAATAAGACCGATAACGATATCATACCTGCACCAGCAATTATCAGTTTTGTCTTGTTTTTGGAAACATCAATGGTATTTACTGTAAATGCAGCGATGGTAGCACCGATACCGAAAGCAGTCATGGCCCAACCAAAGTCTTTGTCTGTCAAAGCTAGATCGATTTTAATATGTCCTACAGTATTGACCAGAACCTGGGCACCTGCGATGGCGGCAACCAACTCCATTAACAAGGAAAAGCGAATAGATTTATTGCTGAATAGTAGTCTCGTTCCATATAAGGTGTTTCCCCAGATAGCTGAGAGAGTGGATGGTTTAAATGCTTTTCCTTCTTCCAGAAACGAAAATGGTATAAAAAATACAAAGATCGATGAGAGGATGAATGAAAAAGCATCTATGATAAATATTTGTCTGGATCCCCAGAATACGGCGACTACACCTGCAAGGCCGGGTCCTAGCATTCCCAGTAATTGCCATGTAGTATTAGATAGGGAAATAGCATATCCATATTTATCTTTGTGTGAGATGAGCTGTGGTATAGAGGCTTTGAAAGCCGGAGAAAAAAATGCGTTGAAGATATTGAGCAAAAAAATCAATACATACATTTCCCATATATTAGTTATAAAAGCCAGAGAGAAGACGATTACCATCCGAAATAGATTGGTGATGATCAGGATCATCTTTCGGTTAATCCTGTCGGCCAATACCCCTGCATAAGAACCAAATAGTATGTACGCAATGACTCTTAACGTTAATGCAGTAGCCAGTATTTTAGCAGATTGGGTGCCTCCAAACTCAAACGCCAACAGTGCAATGCCTATCCAGGTAAAGGCATCACCTAATAGACTGATTGCCTGGGCAAAATATAACCTTGCAAACAATGGTTCCTGGAGGGCCTTTAGAGGTTCTAATATTTTCATTACAACAGACTAAGAAAAAGAAGAAATTATTTAATGAAACAGGATAATATTTTTTGAGTAGACAAAATTAAGTAATAGGTGCATATTCGCCTGAATTAATCTGTTATTCTCATTTTAAAAGTCAGGCTTGAAATATATTTACCCTCTTATAAGTAAATTTATTTACTTAATCTTAACACTTTTAATAAAAAAAAATCGTATATTTATAGTGTGTTTTTCAAGATGGAATTATGCTTATGCATCGATGAGAAATGATATGAAAAGGTTTATAGTATTATCGGTTATTGTTTGTGTTTTTAGTGTTACGGGACTGTGTCAGAGTAATGATGGCCCTGTACTAAAAAAAGAACTGGTCGGGAAGTATGAAGGAGGACTCAGACATGGACTTGCTCAGGGAAAGGGTATAGCAATTGGTCAGGATACTTACACCGGAAACTTCAGAAAGGGATTGCCCAGTGGAGAAGGTACTTATACAGACAGTGAAGGTAATATTTATAAAGGTTCATTTGTGAAAGGGAATAAAGAAGGGAAAGGGGTATTGATAATAAGAGGACCAGAAAAGGAAATGAAACTTAAAGGTTACTGGAAATCAGATAAATATATAGGAAACGATGACGATCCTCAATACGAAGTTTCAAATAAAACCGGAAGTGTTACTCCAAGAATTTTTAATGCAGGGGTGGGGAATAAGGTTGAAATAACTATTATTGATCCGGTTACAATTGATTATATTCCTGGTTATATTGCATTAAAAGGGCAGGCCAGTCTGCGTACTACTTTCGGAAGGTACTATTATGAAGATGCCACTTTTCCATTGGAATTTGATATCAGATACGATTGCAACAATAAACTCGGTACTTCTACTACCTCCAATACAATCAGGATAAAGATCAACAAACCGGGTTACTGGGTTGTTATTTTGAAAAATTAAATCAGACCACTTGCAATTTTACTTTACATTGGAGTGGATTATTGATTTTTATTTCTGCACCTCTTTAGTAACTCCATTTTGTATAATTTTGACTCAGTTAAAGGTTACTTGAATCAGTTCCTAAAAACTGCTTTATATCTATTGTTTTGTGTGTTGGTGGAGGGTACAAAAGTTAATCATATTTTTAAATATTAATCCTATGCAGTTAATGAAAGCAATTCAGATCAGTTCGCCTGGCGCTGACTTTGAAATAGTTGAAAAAGAAATTCCAGTACCTGGAAATAACGAAGTTCTGATTAAAGTTGATGTATGCGGAATATGTCATGGTGATTCTATGGCAAAGGAAGGCCACTTTCCTGGGATCAAATATCCCATTACACCGGGGCATGAAGTAGTGGGCATTGTTGATAAAGTAGGACCAGGGGTTACAAAATGGAGTGTGGGACAAAGAGTGGGGGTTGGCTGGCATGGAGGGCATTGTAACCAATGTAGTGCATGTCGTAAGGGTGACTTCGGAGCTTGTGAGAAATCATTGACAACCGGACTTCATCTGGATGGTGGTTATGCTGAATACATGATAGCCCGTCCGGAGATTATGGTAAGCATTCCGAATGAACTGAGCAACCTTGAAGCTGCTCCTTTGCTATGTGCGGGGCGAACGACTTTTGGGGCACTGTCACTTAGTGGTGCTAAGGGTGGAGACCTTGTGGCCATTCACGGGCTGGGTGGTTTAGGGCATCTGGCCTTGCAGTATGCTGTTAAATTAGGCTTTAAAACTGTTGTGTTATCGCGTGGAAGGGACAAGGAAGAGTTGGCATACAAACTTGGAGCTCATGTTTATATTGATACCAATACTGGTGATACTTCCAAACAATTACAGAAACTGGGTGGGGCACGGATAATCCTTTGTACGGCACCGAGTGGCAAGATGATCTCTGAACTGATTCCCGGACTGGGTCGTAACGGACAAGCTATTATTGTTACTGGCTCTATGGAAATGATGCAGATTTCTCCCATGCTTTTATTGGGAGGTGAACGTTCAATCCGTGGGTTCGTGAGTGGAAATATAGAAGACACACTTCGTTTTAGTGTCCTGACCAAGGTTATCCCAATGGTTGAGGTATTTCCTATGGATCAGGTGGCACAAGCTTATGAGAAAATGATGACTGCAAAAGTTCATTTTAGGTCGGTGCTCAAGATGAATCACAAATCCTAATCACTACATTATCCTAATCCCAACCATAACACAATGGAAGTATAAAAGAACAAGGCTGTCACTTGTTAGCGACAGCCTTGTTTCATTTAGACCCCGGTGGTTTTAGAAATTTGATTTAGAATCCAAATCGGTGATCGAATCCGGGACCAGGAGGAAGCATTCCATGACCTAGTCCGGGACCACCGGGATGGTGTTTATCAAAAAGCCCACCATCAGGGAATTTAAATGTGGATAAATCAATCGTTTCTGTAGTTCCATTAGTTGTTACGGTTGCAATACCATCGCAGGTACCATCACCATAATCAGTAGTAATAGTAGTAGTTCCTTTAGTTAAGACAATAGTACCACTCTTGATGTATCCACAACTGGCATCAAATAGCAAAGGTTTGGTGATTACACGACTGAATTTAAGGGTGTCGTTAACTGAGATCGTTCCCGAACCGGTACGATAATAAACATCATCGCTCTTATCAGCTGTTGTATAACCACTTACCCATGTTAGGGTGTCAGCATAGCTTTCAACGACAACATCACCGTTACGTCCTATTGATTTCTGGGTATAATTATTGGCAATTACCCAGTTACCGTTCGTATTTTGTCCAAGATTTTTTATAGTACCGGTATATTCAAACTTCATGCTATCGATATAGAAATTCTGATAGGTAATGGTTTTAATTGATCCGGCTTTTTTGAGTGAGTCTGAGATAGTGATGATTATCTGTCCCGTCATAGTTGGTCCATGGGTGTTATTCGTGCAAGTACCATAATCAACGGTGATAGTTTTAGGAAATGTAGAGCCGCTTACTGTGACTGTAGCACAAGGGGAGATACGAGGCATACCGAAACGCATCATTTTTCCATTCATTCCCAGGAATTCAGGGCAATTGTGTCCCCGGAGGCTATCATAGTTAGTTATTGCCAGTGTTTGAATATCTGCCGTACCAGCTTTATTTAATTGTGAGGCAGCGGTAACTGCAACGGCAGCTGTCAGGTTAGATGTTAAGCTTGCACTAGAAATAGTAGCTCCGTTTTTAAGCGCATCATTTTTTGTACATGACTGAATACCAAAAAAAACCAGCGCTATCAATGCTGCAATTATTATTCTGCTTTTCATACATACTTGTTTTAAATGAAACTTTACATTGTTTACAGAACATAATACAGTAAAGAAGTACTTTACCCTAATGACCAATGCTTTTTTAGGAAATATTTTTAAAAAGAGATGGTGATCAGATCACAAAATGTAGAAATAGATTGAAGGAGAGTTTCTGGGCACGGATGATATTGGTCTCTGAAAAGCTGGTATTATCAAAATCGAATTTACGATTATTGATATCAAAATAGTTATTGGTGTCAAAAATATTGATGATAGTGCCGCCCAACTTGATTTTTGTTCGCATAAAGGTGAAATTATAATTGGCAGAGAGATCAGTGCGGAAATAATTGGGCAATCGCTTATAGACCCTGAGGGTTGGGATAGGTCGTGTGTCGTTACTGAAATCGATATATGGGCTTCCTGTATTGAAAAGTGTGGTCGAGCCAAAGTTCCAATTCTTATAGGTTACCATGTTGGCCCAGCTAAATTGATGGGTCTGGTCTGTAGGAGCCGGAAATTCTTGGTCGTTATTCAGATAGGGAAACTGATGTACGCTTTTTGAGAGTGAATATGCAATCCAACTTGTATAGTTCTGATGTTTATATCGGATAGACAGATCTATCCCATAGGATTTACCAGTACCGTTAATATAGTAGCTGGGTTGGGTTTTGCTGGGATCGTTAGGATTGGGATTTACATTTGATTTCTGTGTATCATTGTTGCTTTTAGAAGGGAAATAATTGGGGAAATCAGTATTCTTAAGGAATTGTGAGATATAGAGATATTCCTGCAGTCCCGTGAAGGTCTTGTAATAAGCTTCAACATCTACCAGAAAGTTTTCTTTTTCATAAGTTGACCCGATAATAAAGTGATTTGATTTCTCCACAGGGTGAAGGGAGTCATCAGCCAGTACCCAGAAGTTTTTGGTATATCCCTGATCCTGTTGTGCCACGACCTGACTGATAAACTGACAGAAGTGTCCGGTAGCAAAGCGTACTGAAAATAGATCAGAGAATTTATAGTTTGCAGCAAGACGAGGTTCAAAGTAAAGTTGGTTATTGCCATCGTAAAAACTTAACCTGAAACCGGGTTTTATGGTGAGACGATTCGTCACCTGTATTCTGTCCTGCAAATATGTAGAATAGATCCAGGATTCCTGATGGTAATTATCGTAGATATATACCTGGTCTGCATCTTTGTGATAATAGACTGTATTGCGTCGGGCCAGTAATCCGAAGTTTAACTGGTTGGTGTTGTCCAGATACCATGTATTGCGCAGTGAGAAGGAGAAGTCGGTAAGTTTATTCTGATTGGTAGAGTTGAAAAAATTCTGAGTATTAGGCAGATATTTCTGATTAGGCCTGATGTGTGTTGAATCCTCAAGCATGATAGCACTATTATAATCATTTGTATATCCTGAAGTGCCTATCTGAATATTTGTAAATAAAGGGATGCTCCATTGTTTTAACCATTCGGCACTGATACCATAGTTGCTCCAGGTGTTATAGTCTTTAACGGTGCCAAGTAGAGAATTTGTCTTGACATCGTAATAATTATTATAGTAATCCTTTCCACCATAGACACTCAACGACAGACTCTCTTTGTTATTCACCCGATAGGTGAGCTTCGAGTTAAGATCATAGAAATAGAAGTTAGGAGTTGTCATGGTTATAATGCTATTTGGATTCAGTTGGACTGGATTGGTGATCCTGTCTAAAAGATTGTTGGCAAATTCGGTAGAATAGATATCAGCGAAAGACCGACGTGCTGCCAATACCACTGTGAGTCGTTTGTTGAGAGGGATCTCGGCAGCTATATTGCCACTTACCAGATTCAGATCACCATAAACGGTGGGATTGAGTTGATTACCTGACTTGCCGGTAATGTCGATAATGCCTGATACGCGTTCTCCATAACGTGAATCATAACCTCCCTTGTAAACCTGGATATCCTTGATGATATTGGGATTCAATGATGAAAACATGCCATAATAATGACTCAGGTTATAGAGTGTCTGTCCATCATACAAAACAAGGTTCTGGTCACTCGAACCCCCACGGATGCTTAATTCGGAAGAACTTTCAGAGTAGGAGATGCCGGGTAAGAGTTGGAGAGACTTGAATATATCGGTTTCACCAAACATGGGTAAGTCGTTCAGTTTTGAAGGATTTATGGTTATAGCAAAATCAACATCGTTGCGGAATTCAACCATATCTATTTTAGGGGTCTTTACTATTACTGTATCTATGGTCTGGAGCTTTCGACTCAACTTAAACTCGCAATACTGTGAAGGACTGTTGAAATTGATGACGGTGTCTATTCGATTGTATCCAATATAACTGATGTCAAGATTGACCGGATCGGCAGTCTTGTTCTTAACAAAGAAAGAACCATTAGCAGAGGCGGCCATCGAATAGTTCTGATTAGGGAGACTGACAGATGCCTGGGCCAGTTGTTCTCCTGTTTCTTTATCAGTAATGCTACCTATGATCTGGTATTCATGTGAAACAGTATTACCTGATAGGACATCTTTGCTCACTATCAGGTAGGTACCATGTTTATATTCATAATCCAAGTCATAATCCGAGATCAGATTATGTAGAAATTCATCTATCGTTTTCCCTTCAACATTATTGTGAACAATGAAAGTACTTAGTTTCAGCGCATCAAAGGCGACTTTGAACTTGTATTGTCTGGATACCTTTAATAGTGTTTCTGAAAGATTTTCATTGTTACCGGTCAGTTTGTATGTCTGAGCATGTGAATTTAAACAAAATAAGATGAATATCAGCGCAATAGATACAGTTTTAATGTTCTTTCTTTCTAATAGTAATCTTATTATTGTAATCAATTTCATAGGTCAGATCCATTGGAATGCAGATGATATCAAGAGCATCTGCAAGGTTATTATTAGAAAACTCTCCAGTAAAGAATTTATTATCTGATTCAGGCAATATTAAATTAACATTAAACTGCCTTTCAAGTTCTTTAAAGACCAAATTTAATGAAATATTTTCAAAATAAAACCTACCCTGACGCCAGTTTGAAACTTTTTCGATGTTTTGGTCCTGGTATTTTGATAACTTGTTATTTGCCAAAATGATGCTCTCTCCAGGATGAATCAGGATGCTCTGGTCTTTAGAGTAGACCAATACTTTACCGGTGACACAACTGACCTTAAAGGCGTTCTCGCGCGCCAGGACATCAAAGGAAGTACCCAGAACCCTGACATTGGCAAAACTGGTGTGAACCGTAAATGCTTTGCCTTTCTGAACTTTGAAGAATGCTTCACCCTCGAGTGACAGATACCGATTCTGGGTGAATTGTAGCTTTTCGTAGGACATTTTGCTTTCGGCATTGATGGAAACCATTGAACCATCAGGCAACTGGTATTCTTTGTGAGTCCCTTTCTCAGCAATGACATTTGTTATCAGATTATGATGCTGAAAGAACCACGTACCAACAGAGATCAAAATTATAGCAGCAGCGGTACTGATCCAATAAATGATCTTTTTAACATTATTATTTTTTGACAACGATACAGGTTGTGTCGCTATTTTTGCTCTCAACCGTGCCAGTGCTTCTTCTTTCGACAGTGTGAACGGGACTTCATATCCTTTGGCGACCTGAAGGATCTTTTGTTGGGTATCCAACCTGTGAAAATCTTTTTCGTTCAAACTATCTTTTTTAATATCGTTATTCATTGTATGCGAATTAAATATCCATTTCAATACGATCCTTTAAAAATGCCAACGCTTTTTCCATTCTTTTCTCAATTGCTTTTACCGTTAGTCCCAAGTTTTCAGCAATTTGTTTGTAGGTCAATTCATCAATACGATTCATCAGGAATACGGTTCGCTTTTTATCATCGAGGTCGGTAAGGGCTGTTTGTAACTTCTTATTGAACTCTTTCATCTCAAGATCGAAATCAGGCGATGTCGCTGCAGCAGGTTGCTGATAGGTGTTGACAAACTTGTAAGTTACCTTCTGATGATCCATCTTGTTGTTCAAGATATTTGCAGCGATAGTAAACAGGAATGCCTTTATAGTAGTAATTTTAACATCATCTTTTTTCTCCCATATTTTAAGAAACGTATCCTGTGCGATGTCTTCGGCCATTTGAACATTGCCGGTTTTGTAATAAATAAAATTCCGAATGGGTTCATACCATTGATTAAATATCTGATCAAATCCGGACTGATCAATACCTTTCTCGTTGATATTCATGAATGAGCCTTTTGGTTTCATTTTTGTTTTCAGATATAATACATGCAATCATTGTTTTACCCTACTGATCTATAAAGATATTTTTTTATTATCTCTGTTTTATGGAATTTTATAGAAGTTTTAAATTTTATTCTGACCCTTCAAAATAGGGCAATCCATTGAGACAAAAGCAATAATTGGCAAAACTAATAGGTATGAAATAATCGTTACGATAAATATTATCCTTACATTTGCTCACCCTACTTTTTATCTTATTAAAATAATGAAGAAATTAATCTGGTCTCTGTTTAAGCAGTTTATATTCTGGATTCTGTTTTTTGCTTTTGCACGAACAATTTATTTAGTTTACAATTTCGAAGAATTAATTTCTGATAAAATTCCTTTCTTTGATATTCTTTCTGGTTATTGGTATGGACTTAAACTTGATGTTGCAACAGCATGTTATTTCCTTGTCTTTCCTTTATTGATTGTCCTGGTTCAATCACTCTATAATCCCAAATGGCTATATAAGGTAAACAGGATTTACACGCTAATAGCTATTGTCATTTTTTCATTGATCATTGCAACGGAATTAGGTATTTATTCTGAATGGCATACCAAACTTCATTATAAAGCTTTGATGTACATCACCCATCCGACAGAGATATATGGATCTGCTAATAGCCTGACTTTTTTTCTGCTATTATTTATTGCCGGTTTTATGTCTATTACTGGTTACTTTCTGTACAGAAAATATTTTTATGATGAAGTTAAATTCACCTATAATTATTGGCTGAGACCGGTCGGAATAATGGCTGTTACTTTGCCGCTCATGGTAATAGGAATGAGAGGTGGATTTCAACAGATACCTATCAATCAAAGCCAATCGTATTATTCGAAGTTCAATATTCTCAATCTGGCATCGGTCAATTCTGGCTTTAATCTCTTCATCAGTATTGACGAGAATCTTAGCAATTTTAATAAAAACCCTTTTGAGGTTTACAAGAAAAGCGACGCCGAAGCAGAAGTAAAAAGGATAATGAATACACCAGGAGATTCTACCTTGAATATATTGACAACAAAACGACCCAATGTCGTTCTAATCATTCTGGAAAGTTGGTCTGCAGACTTGATTGAATCACTGGGAGGTAGACCTGGGATCACTCCCCAGTTTCGTAAACTCGAAAAAGGAGGGGTGCTTTTTACTAATTTAATTTCGAGTGGAACGCGATCAGAACAAGGTATGGCGTGTTTGTTTGGAGGCTTCCCTGGACATGCTATTTCCAGTATTACGGTTCAGCCCGATAAATACCCTAAAATGCCTAGCCTGACGAAAGTGCTAAAGCAACAAGGATATCAGACTTCCTATTATTATGGGGGTCAATTAATATATGGTAACATCAAAGGTTATATCATGTCGAATGGGTTCGACAGGATCAGAGAGGTATATGACTTCGGGAATGATGTGATCAAGGGTAAACTTGGTGTGCACGATGAATTTGTTCTGGAAAGGCAACATCAGGAGTTGAATAAGACAAAGGAACCTTTTTTCTCAGCCTTATTTACTCTTAGTTCGCATTCTCCATTTGATCAGCCAATGCCTGAAATGTTGCATTGGAATGTGAAAGAACGCAAATATATCAATGCAGCCTATTATACCGATGACTGTCTGGGAAAATATTTTGATAAGGTCCGGAAGGAGCCCTGGTATAAGAATACCCTCTTTATTCTGGTAGCAGATCACAGCCATAGTTCTTATAAGGACTGGCCTTTTACGAGTCCGATGTATCATCATATTCCGATGCTTTTCTATGGGGATGTGATAAAACCTGCCTTTCGCGGTTATCAATGTGATAAATTGGGTGGCCATCATGATCTTGCTTCGACACTTTTAAATCAGTTAAGCCTTGATGCTAAGCCTTTCAGATGGAGTATTGATTTGTTGAACCCAACCAGTCCGGCCTATGGCTATTATTCATTTGAAGAAGGGGTAGGCTGGGTCAGAAAATCAGGCTATTTTGCCTATGACGAACGCATGAAACATTATCATCAGATGCAATTACCTCTCAATGTAAGAGATAGTATTGTCAAAGAAGGGAAATCCTATCTGCAGGTGTTGTTTGATGATTATATGCACTATTAAAAGGAACACAATGAGTTTTCTCAATAAAATACTTTTCAGAGGTAAGTTAAATCCAAATCGTCGATTATCTACAGTTATCCTTACCTGGATGATAGTCGTATCTATTGTTCCTATATCTATCATGGGTTATTTCTGGATCTTTGATTTGTTGCAACAGTTTAATAGTGATGCTTTAAAAATACAGACCCAATATTATAATAGCCAGAAATTGTTGATGAAAAACTCAGTCGATGAAGCTATTTTTGATATGGATTTTGCTCGAAAAATTATTCTTTCAGATAGTTCGAGATCTTCTCTTGCAACCCGTTTTGCAATGGAGAATAATTTAAAAAAAGAAGTACTTATTCGTCTTAGTAAGATGAGATTTGGCAAGGAAGGATATATGTTTGTTAATACTATGGATAACCATGCTTTAATTTACGATGCAAAACTCCAGGAAAAACCTATAGCTATTTTCAAATCCGGAAAACCTGATTGGATGAAACTTTATTTAAGAATGAAGGATTCGGTATCTGATGGAAGTGGTCATTATTTGGAATATCCTTTTAAGTTGCATTCCAGTAATACCAATGGTTATAAGATATCATTTGTGAAAATTTATAAACCATGGGGATGGATAATTGGTTCAGGTGTTTATTTTGACGAGCTCAACAAAAATGCCAATATAGAAAGAACAATATTACGTGATAGGATCAAAAATGATATATTGCGTCTGGTAATCATCAGTTTATTTGCCATCTTTTTCATGTTGTTAATCATCAATAAACTGATAAAACGCTCTGTCAGTCAAAATATAATTGCTTTTAAAAAGGTGTTTTCCAAGTCTGCTGATGATTTTACGCTAGTTGATATTGAAAAGATCAATTATGAAGAATTCAGGGAACTGGCTTTTTCTGCAAACAAAATGATCAAAGAACGCAATCACTTTTTTGACGCTTTGAGTCAGGAACAGATTTTAATGCGTTCTCTTATTGATGCAGTCCCTAATCTGATTTTTTATAAAGATAAAAATAGTGTTTATATAGGTTGTAATCATGCCTTTGTAGATTATATGGGGTATACTGAAAGTGAAATTATAGGACATACTGATATTGATCTTTTGGGTGATGAAAGGGCCAAAGGATATCATGAATCAGATCAGAAACTACTCGATACAAGGAAACTGATGATCAACGAAGAGTTGATTACTTATCCCGATGGCCGACAGGTAAGGTATGAAACAATCAAGACTACATTCAATGATGTGAATGGTAATGTTCAGGGAATCATCGGAATTAGTTTTGATATTACTGCACGATATGCAATGGAAGAGCAACTTAAGATTGCCAAGGATCAGGCAGAGGAGAGCAATCGGTTAAAGACAGCTTTCCTCGCTAACATGTCGCATGAGATCAGGACTCCGCTCAATGCCATAATCGGTTTCTCTAATCTTCTGGTCTATGATGATCTGGAGACCGAAGATAAAGAGGTTTATTCACGATTGATTACACAAAGCGGAGATGCATTGGCCAATCTGATCAACGACATTGTAGATATGGCAAAGATAGAATCAGGTCAGGTAGATGTTGAAAACAATGTATTCAATATAAATGAGATAATGTCGGATCTACTCATTCTTTATCGCGAAAGGGTCATCCAGATAGAATCTCCACTCGTTGTAAAATATGATCCTGACCCATTGTTTCCTGTGCTTGAATTGAATAGTGACCGTTTCAGAATAAATCAGGTATTAGTGAATTTATTAAATAATGCATTGAAGTTTACTGAACAGGGCGAGATCACTTTTGGGTATCGGATTAAGGACGACTATTGTAACTTCTTCGTTCAGGATCAGGGAATAGGAATCTTGGAAGAAAACATGAAGAAGATTTTTGAAGTATTTACTCAGGTCGATGGAACCTATAGCCGGCAATATGGTGGAGTAGGACTGGGGCTTTCGATCTCAAAGCGTTTAATTACATTAATGAATGGTGATATATGGGTTGAATCTAAACCCGGAGAGGGCTCTACATTCACTTTTTCTATTCCTTTAATAAAATAAAAAAAGCCCCTCATGAGGGGCTTTTTTTATTTTTACTACTTAATTACATCATAAAAACAATTTTTCGGAGAGTAGAGTTTCTCTTCTTTCTTCAATTGTTTGATGGCTTTTTCCACTTCGGTTTTCTCTACTCCGGCAGCCAGCGCTATTTCACCTGCTTTCATAGGTTTCCCGGCAATAGTGAGTGTTTGAATTACCAGATCATTAATAGCCATAGTCTTTGGTTTTTTAGGGTTAATAAATGATTAATCGAGTTTGTGTACAACCAATCCACTACGTAGTTTAGGTTCAAACCATGTAGTTTTTGGAGGCATTATATTATTAGTATCAGCGATATCTATCAACTGTTTCATGGAAACCGGAAATAGTGCAAAGGCTACCTTCATTTCGTTACTGTCGACTCTCTTCTTAAGCTCTCCCAGACCACGGATACCACCTACAAAGTCAATCCTTTTGTCTGTACGTAGATCTTTGATATCAAGAATAGGATCCAGAATAAGGTTAGAAAGAATAGTGACATCGAGTACACCTATCGGATCATTGTCATTGTATGTGCCTTGTTTTGCAGTCAGAGAGTACCATTTACCTTCGAGATACATGCTGAAGTTGTGCAAATGATCAGGTTTGTATATGTCTGTACCTTTATCTTCGACTACAAAGACCTCAGCCAATCTGGAAAGTAATTGTTCAGGGGTGTAGTTGTTGAGATCTTTTACAACACGATTGTAGTCAATAATGGTTAATTGATTGTCGGGAAAAAGTACTGCAAGAAAGAAATTATACTCTTCATTACCAGTGTGGTGAGGATTGTTTTTCTTCTTTTCATTTCCTACAAGCGCTGCTGCAGCAGTACGGTGATGTCCATCGGCAACATAGGTAAACGGCACTTTGTTTTTGAACAACGACACGATACGTTCAATCAGTTCAGGATTAGTAATCAACCAGAAATGATGTCCAAACCCATCGTCAGCTGTAAAGTCGTAAACAGGATTATTCTCTTTGATGTAGTTAGCTACGATCTCATCCAGTTCAGCTACAGCAGGATAGGTAAAGAAGACAGGCTCCATGTTGGCATTCGTGATGCGCACATGTTTCATACGGTCTTCTTCTTTGTCCTTACGGGTCAGTTCATGTTTCTTGATGATGTTGTTCATATAATCCTGAACAGCAGCACAACCCACTATTCCATACTGCGTCTTTCCGTTCATGGTTTGAGCATAAATGTAGAGCGACTCTTTGTCATCTTGAATCAACCAGTCATAATCCTGAAATTTCTCAAAGTTTGTGTGTGCCATTTCATAGACGGCAGGATCGTGTTCGTCAATCCCAACAGGTAAATCGATCTCGGGCTTGATGATATGCAATAATGAGTAGAGGTTATCTTTTGCTTCAATACGAGCTTCAGCAGAATTCAACACGTCATAAGGACGTGATGCCAGCTCTTTGGCAATTTTTTGTGGAGGACGAAGTCCTTTGAATGGTTTTAAAATAGACATAATGATTACTAGATTGCTTATTATGAATAGAATAGCAGATTCCCTCCCTAAAAGAAGAAATCTGTTTCAAAAGTAAAGAAAAATCTGTATTTACTATTCGTTGGGTTTGAATAATAATGACAAAAGTTTAAAAATCGTCTTCATCATCAGCAACAAACGATGAGCTGCGTTGGAGTGATCCAATAAGTGCACCAATCATTTTGGTCAGTTCCATGAGTTGGTTGCGTGAATACTCATAGGCGGTATTGTCAATAAAGCTGCGCTTAGAAGCTAGAGAAGTAAAGACAATACACTCTCTGATCGCACTCTTGGCAAGCTTAAGATAATAAACAAACTGACTCTTATTTCTGGAAGATCCTTCAGATATGTTAACGGCGATGGCCATTGCTGAATGAAAAAACTTCTCACTTAATATCTCACCCTTTTGAACAGGAAATGTTGCTGTAGTTTGATTTACCCAATCAATATAGTCCAGTGCTTTATGGTAAACCCGCAAATCCTCAAATCGGAAAAAGGCAGTATTCTTTTCCAGTTCATTCTCCATTTTTGTTTGTGTATTTAGTTTGACATGCTTTGGTTTTGGTTCGTAAATAGTAAATCCGGAAGGATTGATCCGGTTCTTTTTTCGTTCACCAATATACAGTAGGTTTATAAAAAAAACAAGTCGGATTTCATTTTTGAAACCCGACTTGTTAATATTTATTTAAAATGCTGTATATCAGTAAGTAAAGTAAGAATTATTTATTGACTTTACATGAAATATCTCCTTTTTCGAAGAAATTTACGATCTGATGAGCTGCTGCCAGGCCTGCATTTATGTTTGCTTCTTCGGTTTGTGCTCCCATTTTCTTTGGAGTAAAGAAAAATCTGCCTGAAAACTTTTCGACTATTTCAGATTTACATCCCGGTTCGATGTCTGAAACATATCTGAAGTCAGGGCGTTCAGCAAACATTTTCATTAGACCTTCTTCATTGATTACCTCTTTGCGAGCCGTATTGATCAAAGTAGCTCCCTTTGGCATTTTTGAAAGCAATTCAAAGTTGATAGAATTCTTCGTTTGTGCAGTAGCCGGGATATGCAGCGATACATACTGACAAGTAGTATACAGATCTTCAATAGCGTCGACAACTTTTACGCCATCGGCTTCCATAGCTTCTTTCTTAACAAAAGGATCGAAGGCATAGACCTCCATTCCAAATCCAAAAGCGATCTTAGCAACATAACGACCTACATTACCATAGGCATGAATACCTATTTTCTTGCCTCTTAATTCTGTACCTGAGCTTCCATTGTAATTATTGCGGGCCATAAGAACCATCATACCAAATACCAGTTCAGCGACTGCATTTGAATTCTGACCCGGTGTATTCATAGCCACAATATTATTTGCGGTAGCGGCAGCCAGATCGATATTATCATAACCGGCTCCGGCTCTGACAACAATCTTTAGTTTTTTTCCGGCTTCCAGTACATCTTTATCGGCGATGTCTGAACGAATAATCACAGCATCTACATCAGATACAGCAGTCAAAAGATCAGACTTATCGAGGTATTTCTCAAGCATAACTAACTCGTAACCGGCTGCAGTGATCACCTGACGGATACCGTCGACGGCTACTTTAGCAAAAGGTTTGTCTGTAGCAACCAATACTTTTCTCATATATTTAAAATATTAAGCGTTGATACGTTCAAACTCCTGCATTGCTTCTACAAGTACTTTAACGCTTTCAATTGGCATAGCGTTATAGGTAGATGCGCGGAAACCACCAACCGAACGATGTCCCTTGATACCTACTATACCATAATGCTTAGTGAACTCCATGAAAGCATCTTCTTTGTCTTTGTATTTTTCCTGCATCACGAAACAAATGTTCATCAATGAACGTGAATCTTTTGCAGCCGTACCTTCAAACATCTTGCTGTTGTCGATGGCATCATACAAAACTTTGGCTTTTTCGATATTCATTTTTTCCATTACCGGAACGCCACCAATGCTTTTCAGCCATTTCAGTGTCTCTTTAACAGTAAAAATAGGCATACAAGGAGGTGTGTTGTACATAGAACCTTCCTTGATGTGAAGTCTGTAATCCATCATTGAAGGTAGAGCACGGTCAACTTTTCCAAGGATGTCTTCACGGATAATCACAAAAGTGACACCTGCAGGTCCCAGGTTCTTCTGCGCACCACCATAGATAATACCATACTTGGAAACATCTACTTTTCTGCTCAGAATATCGGATGACATATCTGCAACCAAAGTTACAGGGCTGTCAAGATCGGTATGAATTTCTGTACCATAGATGGTGTTATTGGTTGTGATGTGAAAATAATCAGCATCAGCAGGAACAGTAAAACCTTTTGGAAAATAGGAAAAGTTTTGATCGGAGGAAGAAGCTACTATTTCGACCTGGCCGAATAATTTTGCCTCTTTTATAGCTTTCTTAGCCCAAACACCGGTTTCAAGATAAGCAGCCTTTTTGTTTAACAAATTGTAGGGAACCATACAGAATTGCATACTGGCACCACCACCCAAGAACAGGACCTGGTAACCTTCAGGAATTTCAAGCAACTCTTTAAAGAGTGCTACTGCTTCATCCAGAATAGCTTGAAAGTCCTTACTTCTGTGAGAAATCTCGAGTAATGATAACCCTGAACCATTCAGATCAAGAATTGCTTTTGCTGTGTTTTCAATAGCCACCTGAGGTAAGATCGAGGGGCCCGCATTAAAATTGTGCTTCTTCATAATTGATACGTTTAAGTCTTTAACTGGTTCTTAGTTACTTAGAAGAATATATTTCCTTGAACAAAGATATGTTATTCCTTTAAATTATAAAACCTCTTTTATCCATTTTTTTAAAAGAATATATATTATTATGGTCAAATAGATATCTTTGCAAACGCTATCGATTAATGAAAATGATAATTTTTTAAAATTATCCGGTAAAAGCTTTGATTTACTGAATCAAATTACTAATTTTGCCGACTTAAAATGAAAGGATAAAAAAATGAGAAAAGACATTCATCCTAAGGAATACAGGCTGGTTGTTTTCAAAGATATGTCAAACGACTATGCTTTTGTAACAAAGTCATGTGTACAGACCAGAGATTCTATCGTTTGGGAAGACGGTATAGAGTATCCCCTCTATAAACTTGAAATTTCCCATACGTCGCATCCCTTCTATACGGGTAAGGTTAAGCTTGTTGATACTGCAGGTCGCATCGATAAGTTTAATAACAAGTACAAAAAACATTTTGCTAGCAGGACTAACGCAGAGTAAGGGTTCTGATATAAAAAAATTACTAAAAAGTCCCAACAAACTGGGACTTTTTAAGTTTTATATTAATCTTTTTAGCTTAAAATCTTGTCGATATGAATTTCATTCTATTTGATGACGCTCGTCGAAATTATTTATTACCATTAACCTTTCTGAGGCCTATCGCCGATATCCGGATTGGAATTCTTACTATCCGTGAGAAATGGGAAATGATGCTTGATGCCAAAACTTCTACATTAACAGAAGAATATCTGAATGTGAAGTTCCCGCTGATTAAAAAGGATGAAAATATCCTTATCAATGGCGGAGTATGTCCAACCCCCGACTTAATTGCGCAGATCAAGGC
>Ga0224523_1000588_pt1 | contig 18205 bp, 27 predicted proteins | sample CFST50metaG_FD_182732 | JGI IMG/M metagenome (GOLD analysis project Ga0224523, IMG submission 182732) | Peat soil microbial communities from Stordalen Mire, Sweden - C.F.S.T50 | ecosystem: Environmental > Terrestrial > Soil > Wetlands > Peat | place: Sweden: Norrbotten County, Stordalen Mire...
TCCAAAATACAATTGACCTGTATAACCTCAAGGATAAAGCCAATATTGATTTTATACTTAACAAAAAAGAATTTGCAGATTTTGATTACTTCGGCGATCCGATAGTTCTGAAACAGATCTTCCTCGATATCTTCAGTAATATTGAAAACCAGTTCTCTGAAAGGCCCACAAAGGTCACCATAAACCTGAAAAAGGAGAAAGTCACCGATTCCGGAAGTTATGTGGGATTGAGAATACAGACAGACAGGAATATAATGCTTATCGATGAAAAGGATCCCGGTAAAAGTCTTGCTGGCCGTCTGATTTCAGCCGGTAAGGGTACCTTCAGCCAGGAATCTGGCAGTAATTCAACCGTTCTGAATATTAGCCTTCCTTTTACCAACGTTGTTTATGAACCAAAACAACAGCTTGCTTCACCTAAGATCGAAGAGCTGATACTGAAGGATAAAATCCATAAGGAGCTGAAAGACATTAGAATACTTCTCGTTGAAGATAACCTTATTAACCAGAAGATCACTCATCTTACACTAAAGCCGCTTGTTGCCGGCATCGAAACAGCCTCAAACGGCAAGGAGGCCCTCGATAAATTCGGAACAGCCAGCTACGACCTGATTCTGATGGATATTCAGATGCCTGTAATGAGCGGACTTATTGCAGCTGAGAAAATCCGTGCCCTTGAAGCCAGCACCAACACCCACATCCCGATAATCGCAATTACTGCAAACGCAATGCTAGGTGACAAAGAGAAATGCATTTCTGCAGGCATTGATGACTATATCAGCAAGCCATTCCAGCCATCAGCCCTCATAGATAAGATCAAGAGATTCATTTAGTCCCTGCCTGAAAAAGGCTTAAATCCGATTACCATTATGTCATCGAGTTGGGGAGTGCTCCCCATCCAAGCCCTCATACTCTCTTCAAGAACTGACTTCTGGTCATTGACAGGGAAATGGTGAATAGTTGTAAGCAAATACTTGAACCGCCTGTACATGAACTTCTTGTTTTCAGAACCGCCAAACTGGTCGACGTAACCATCGGAAAAAAGATATATTATATCATCTTCCATAAGGTCGATTTCATGGTTCTCGTATGTCATTCCTGATGGATTCATTCCTATTATAAGCTTATCACCCTTTATTTCAACAAGAGAATCATCACGCATAAGATAAAGTGGAAGGAAAGCACCTGAGTATTCAATCTTCTTTCTTTTCACGTCAATCGCACAAATCCCAACATCCATCCCGTCTCTTATAATTGTCCCGATATTCTTTTCCCTGCTAAATGTCTTCTCAAGGCCCTTGTTTAAAACTGCAAGAATAGCAGAAGGGATATTTATGTTATCATCATTGATGGTTTTCTCAATTATCTCAATGCCAATCATCGATATTAATGCCCCCGGAACACCATGACCAGTGCAATCTGCAGCAGCAATAAATATCCTTTCATTCTTCTCTCCTATCCAGTAAAAGTCGCCGCTGACGATGTCCTTGGGTTTATAAAAAATGAAAGATTCCCTGAAAAACTTTCGAAAATAATCTTCTGAAGGCAACAGTGCTTCCTGTATTCGCTGTGCATAATTAAGACTGTCGGTAATATTCCGCTCCCTTATCTCCAGTTCTGATTTTTGATTTTCGACCAGATCAAGAAGGTGCTCCTTCTCTTTCAGCTTCCTCCTTGTTTTTACCAGGTTTCTGGACTGAGCCATAACGATAAAGTATACCAGTACTATTACGATCAGGCTGTAAAACAAATACCGGTATGGTGAAGCCGCTGCAACAAGACCATGTTCTTCCTGCATCCTTGCCACTAATCTGCCGGCAGAAATCAGCATCACCCGAAAATCATATGAATAAAGAGATACAATCATCAGATAGTGCAAAAATAGCCTAAAAATCGGTATTGTATTTACTGTAATCCGAAAATGGATCAGGTACGATTTATAAACACCTCATCGCTGTCGCTATAGTTCAGCATTGAATTTTTAAGAGAAGGAGAAGCCATGAAAGGCCCTAGGCCAAGGGAATCCCATACTGAATCGATCTTATTTATCGTTTCAACCGATGAGCAAACAACATTAGGCCATTTCCTTGGAAATGGAGACTTGCTGAAAGCTTTAAGTGTTCCATCTATAAGAAGCTTCCCTCCGGGTAATAGAGATATATCGCGTACAGGGTCAGTGTTGCCCAGTATCTGCCATGCTGCCATGGATATATCATCCAAAGGCATATTATGATCGACCGCGAGTATCAATTCCTTTTTCCCCATTCCTGCATTCTCAGCAAGGCACCTTTTAAGGTCAGTAATTGAATCCGGATTCCTTTTCTGATCGACTCCTGCAACTATAACAGGTAAACCACTTACCTTTTTAAACATTATCCCGGCATCCAGTAAAACCTTAATTGTAAAATCCATTGCCTCTGCCAGTGATAATTCCTTATTACCTGGTTCCTGGTCCTTCACAGATGACTCCTCCCTCATCTTTACTGTTCCGTCGATACCAAGTTTACCACCAAACGAGAAATTGTCAGAAGAATGGTCAAGCACATCAAGCGGACCAGAGGAGAAAAGCAGATCGGAGTGAAAATCTGTATTCTTAAGAATATGAACGATAAGCTCGCTGTAATTCCGGATGTCCACTTCTCCGCTTACTACCGCGAGGTATTTTGTGAACATCATCTGCCCGGCACCAAATAATGAGTTTATAACCTTGCTTCCCTGACCCGGATAACTCTTTTGAATTTTCACCACCACGAAGTTATGGGCAGTACCAGCATCAGGCATATGAAAGTCAAGAATTTCCGGCTGCAAAGCGAGCTTAAGGGGAGCAAGAAATATTTTTTCGGTAGCCTTTGCCAGCCATGCATCTTCCATGGGTGGAATCCCAACAATAGTTGCCGGATATACTGCATTGCGGGAGTGAGTAATGCATGTGACATGAAATCCAGGATACCAGTCAGCCAATGAATAAAACCCCGTATGATCTCCAAATGGTCCTTCCCAGATCATTTCCTCAGACGGATCTACAAATCCTTCAATCACAATATCAACATCGCATGGGACATAAAGATCGTTTGTAATACATTTTACAAGCTTAACTTTTTGCTTTCTAAGAAAACCAGCCAGGATATATTCATCAATATTTTCCGGCAGCGGAGCAGTTGCTGCATATGTATAAACCGGGTCGCCTCCTAGGGTGACTGTGACAGGCATCCGTCTTCCGGTTTTTTTCCATTCTTCAAAGTGATTTGCACCTGTCTTATGACGCTGCCAGTGCATGGCTGTTGTTTTACTGTCAAGAACCTGCATCCTGTACATACCGACATTTCTTCTGCCGGTAACAGGATGAACAGTATGAACCATTGGGAGTGTAATAAACCGGCCACCATCATGAGGCCAGCATTTGAGTATCGGAAGAATGGAAAGGTCAGGATCTTTGATAACAACCTGCTGACAAACCCCTTTTCGCCTGATGATGGATGGAAGGAACCCGGAAATTCTAATCAGTTCGGGCAGTGAGGATAGCTTATTGAAAATATTATGGCTTCCGGGAATAAGATGATCAAACAAAGAGACAATATCAAATCCCGGATCATCAAGGTCTTTTCTGCTGATAGCCATTGACATTCTCTTTTGTGAGCCAAAGGTATTAATTAGGAGAGGAAATTTTGTTCCGTTGTTCTCAAAAAGGAGGGCTTTCCCGCCTGACTTGGATATGCGGTCGGTTATCTCGGTAATCTCCAGTACCGGGTCAGTAAAAGTTTTTACAGAAAGGAGTTCTCCCTCATTTCTCAGAACCTCAATGAAATCCTGTAGTCCTTTATATGCCATCGATCTGCAAGTTGAATATCAAAGATATTCATTAAGGTGAAACCAATAAAGGAAAGCGGTAAAAAACGGGACTGTATAAAACAATAATGGGAACTATTCACAAGGATTAGTTCCCATTCACCATTTGCGGCCGAAGCTGCATACAGCGTCGGATTACTGTTATTCTGACCGGCTGTTTCGACAAATACTAGACCTGCCTCCGCAACCCATGGCTTTCCGGTTGTACTTATTACGGTATAACCTTCCGGCTGTCCTTTTGTACCCACCTTGCGGCGGGTCTTTCCGGGACGAAGTGTCCTTCTGGCTCCAGTGTGCATCTCCCGAAGGATCTGACACCAGTTCCGGTTTAATCCGGACCGAAGTCCTTTTTTCCCCGGGGCCATGTGACTCAATCGCTGAAAGAACGTTTCCGGTTTTCTTCGATCTTACTGAACACCCGGTTTCTGGTCTGGGACCTGTCCCCTTCGTTCAGGCTTCGGCTCTATTGATATGCAGTCCCGAAGGTCTGACCGAACCGGATCTTGTTTCATTTAAGTAACCTTTTCCGGTTCCATATCTTTCGAGCAATCTTTTATCGCTCACCCGATATATCAAATGTATATTAAGAATATCAAAAAACAATAAAAAGGCTTCCCTTCTTGTAAACCTGATATAAACAGAAGTTATCAACAATTGTTAATAACGTCGGGAGACCCCTCTGGTCCGCCGTTTGGCAGACCATCTCCCCTAAATGGGAGCTAAATCCTAATAATAAAAGACTTCTTGAGCTTGAACAAAATTAGCCCCCCTACAGGGGGGGATAGGGGGTTACTTCTTATACCCGTATATTGCCAGATTACCAAGCATCTCTTCGATTCTGAGTAGCTGGTTATACTTCGCTATCCTGTCGGTACGGCTGCATGATCCGGTTTTAATCTGCCCTGAATTTGTAGCTACGGCAACATCAGCAATTATAACATCTTCCGTTTCGCCGGAACGATGCGAGATAACCGTGGTATAACCAGCACGATGTGCCATCTCGATGCAATTAAGAGTTTCGGTCAGAGTACCTATCTGATTTAGTTTAATGAGGATTGAGTTTGCACAACCCAGTTCTATACCTTTCTTCAGATATTCGACATTTGTCACAAAAACATCATCGCCAACTATCTGGATTTTCTTGCCCAGTCTTTCTGTCATCATTTTCCATCCATCCCAATCGTTTTCGGCTATCCCGTCTTCAATTGAATCGATAGGGAACATGCCAATCAGTTTCTCAAAATAATCGACCTGTTCCTTTGAAGTTTTCCTCATGCCTTTAGGACCCTGAAATTTTGCATAATTATAAATACCATTTTCATAAAATTCCGAGGCAGCAGGGTCAAGAGCTATTGTGACGTCAGTTCCAGGTTTATAACCTGCAGCAGTAATTGCTTTAACAATAGTATCCAGCGCATCTTCAGGTCCATCAAGGTTAGGCGCAAAGCCTCCTTCATCACCAACCGCAGTACTCAATCCGCGACCTTTCAGAACTTTCTTAAGTGAATGAAACACTTCATCGCCCATTCGTAATCCTTCTGTGAATGAGGGAGCTCCGATTGGTCTTATCATGAATTCCTGAAATGCTATTGGGGCATCTGAGTGTGATCCGCCGTTAATGATATTCATCATAGGTATCGGAAGTGTTACAGCATTTACTCCGCCTATATATCGAAAAAGAGGCAGCCCGTGAAGTGTTGCAGCTGCTTTGGCGCAAGCCAGTGAAACACCAAGGATAGCATTTGCCCCAAGGTTGCTTTTTGTTTTTGTGCCATCGAGTTCGATCATCTTTTTGTCGATGCCGGCCTGGTCGGTTACATCCATACCCATCAGCTCTTCCGAGATAACATTATTTACATTCTGAACAGCTTTGAGAACTCCTTTACCCTGATAGCGATTTTTATCACCATCCCTGAGTTCCAAAGCTTCATTTTCACCCGTTGATGCTCCGGAAGGAACTGCTGCACGGCCAAAGTAACCGCTCGTTGTCACAACATCAACTTCAATTGTCGGATTGCCGCGGGAATCGAGAATCTCACGTGCATGTATACTAACTATTTGACCCATAGATAATTAAAATTTTATTGAACAATAGTGCAATATACAAAAAAAGGGATAAAGTTCATAACGAACCATCCCTTTAAGTTCAGATTATTCTTATTTCTTATTTTTCTTTTTCAGCGGCAGGAGCTTCTGCTTTGCCTTCAGCTTCCTTAACCGGCTTTTCAGTTTTTGCAGCAACTTCTCCTTCACCTTTCTTTTTGGTTGTTCTTCTTCTCCTGGAACTCTTGGTTTTAGCTGCTTCGCCTCCACCCAGCATAGCCAGATTGAAATCAACCAGCTCAAGGATGCACATGTCAGCGTTATCGCCTATTCTGTTACCTGTTTTTAATATCCGTGTGTAGCCTCCAGGCCTCTCAGCTATTTTAACAGATACCTCTCTGAATAATTCAGATACAGCTTCTTTATCCTTAAGATAGCTGAAGACCACTCTCCTCGAGTGTGTCGAATCTTCCTTCGATTTTGTAATAAGCGGTTCAACAAAAGTCTTCAGAGCTTTAGCTTTGGCTGTGGTGGTTGTAATCCTTTTATGAAGGATAAGTGATGAAGCCATATTTGCAAGCATCGACTTCCTGTGTGAACTCGTTCTGCCTAAATGGTTAATAACTCTAGAATGTCGCATTTCTAAATCCTCAAACAATTATCAAATTAATCTTTCTCTAACTTATACTTGCTCACATCCATGCCAAATGAGAGGCTCATTGATTCAAGCAGCTCATCAAGCTCAGTAAGTGATTTTTTACCAAAATTTCTGAATTTCAGGAGGTCGTTTTTATTGAATTTGACAAGGTCTCCAAGCGTTTCAACTTCTGCAGCCTTCAGGCAGTTGAGTGCCCTTACTGAAAGGTCGAGGTCAACAAGTTTAGTCTTAAGCAGTTGCCTCATGTGCAGAACTTCTTCATCAAACTCCTCATTAGCCATTTTGTCGTCCGAGTCAAGAGTGATCTTTTCATCGGAGAAGAGCATGAAGTGATAGATCAAAATCTTAGCTGCTTCCTTAAGCGCATCCTTCGGGTGTATTGATCCGTCCGTCTCGATCTCAAAAAGAAGCTTTTCATAGTCAGTTTTTTGCTCAACACGGTAATTTTCAACTGTATACTTCACATTCATGATTGGTGTGAAGATAGAATCAATCGCTATTAGTCCGAATTCGGCTTCAGCAGGATCATTTTCTTCAGCAGGAACATAACCACGCCCCTTGCTGATATTAAATTCAATCTGGATCTTCACATCGGATTCCATCCTGAAGATAACCAGTTCCGGGTTAAGAACTTCAAAGCTGCTGAGAGCATTGTTCAGATCTCCGGCCTTAAAGACTTCCTTATTATGGATCTTAACAGTAACCTTTTCATGATCCACTTCGTCAACTGTTCTCCTGAAACGGATCTGTTTCAGGTTAAGGATAATTTCGGTTACATCTTCAATAACGCCGGTGATAGTGGAGAACTCATGGTCCACTCCATCGATCTTTACAGTTGTTATAGCAAAACCTTCAAGCGAGGAGAGAAGGATTCTTCTCAGCGCATTGCCAACAGTAATGCCATAGCCAGGTTCAAGAGGACGAAACTCGAATTTTCCGAGTTTGTTATCCGCTTCCAGCATTATTACTTTGTCGGGCTTCTGGAATGATAAAATGGCCATAGAGTTTATCTTAGATTATTATTTTGAATACAATTCTACAATAAGCTGTTCCTTAATATTTTCAGGGATGTCGGTTCGTTCAGGAAGATTCATAAACTTGCCGGCCATCTGGGCATCGTCCCATTCGAGCCATGGAAGCTTTGAAGTCTTCCTTGTGGTTAGTGAATCGATGATTGATTCGAGTGACTTTGATTTTTCCCTGATTCCAATAATGTCACCGGGTTTCAGCTGGTATGACGGGATATTGACCACCTTGCCATTGACAGTGATATGACGGTGAGAGACGAGCTGGCGTGCACCTGCTCTTGAAGGGGAAATTCCAAAGCGATATACAGTGTTATCGAGTCGTGACTCAAGAAACTGAAGAAGTACTTCGCCGGTAACTCCCTTTGAGCGTGATGCTTTCTCAAATGTATTATGGAACTGACGCTCCAGGATCCCGTAAGTATATTTAGCTTTCTGCTTTTCCCTGAGCTGAACACCGTATTCTGATGTTTTCTTTCTCTTCTTGTTCATCCCATGCTGCCCGGGAGGGAAATTCTTTCTTTCCAGATTTTTATCAGGACCGAATATGGGTTCTCCGAATTTCCTTGCGACTCTTGTTTTTGGGCCGGTATATCTTGCCATTGTACTTTAATTTAATTTTAGAATTTATTTATTAAATCATTAAACTCTTCTTCTTCCAGGAGCACGGCAGCCATTGTGAGGCATAGGGGTGACATCGATAATCTCTGTAACCTCGATACCTGAATTGGAAATAGCCCTTATAGCTGATTCACGTCCTGAACCTGGTCCCTTGACGAATACCTTAACTTTTCTCAGTCCAAGGTCATAAGCCACTTTCCCGCACTCTTCTGATGCCATCTGTGCAGCATAAGGAGTGTTTTTCTTGGAACCTTTAAAACCCATCTTGCCTGCTGATGCCCATGAAATAACCTGCCCTGAATTGTTAGTCAGTGTAACAATAATATTATTGAATGATGAATGAACATGTGCCTGGCCTGATGGTTCAACTTTTACAACCCTCTTTTTTAATGCTCCAGTCTTTTTTGCCATAATCTATTTATTTAGTAGCTTTTTTCTTGTTTGCAACGGTCTTCTTCCTGCCTTTACGTGTCCTGGCATTATTCTTCGTACTCTGTCCCCTGACCGGCAGACCGATTCTGTGACGAACACCCCGGTAGCAGCCTATATCCATAAGCCTTTTGATGTTAAGCTGGGTTTCTGAACGCAGTTCGCCTTCAAGCTTATAATTATCGTTCAGAATCCGGCGGATGGTATTGATCTGGTCGTCTGTCCACTCTTCAACCTTTGCATTCCTGTCAACGCCGGCCTCATCGAGAACTTTCTGCGCAGTGCTTCTTCCCACCCCGTAAATATAGGTAAGGCCTATTTCGCCTATTTTATGTCTTGGTAAATCTACCCCAACAATACGTGCCATATATAACTTTTCTTAAATTGAGTTGCAAAATTAATTAAAATTATCCCTGTCTCTGTTTGAACTTGGGATTTTTCTTGTTTATAACGTAAATGCGTCCTTTTCTTTTGACTATTTTACAGTCGGCGCTGCGTTTCTTAACAGATGCTCTTACTTTCATTACCTTAATATTTCTATTTATACCTGAATGTTATTCTTCCCTTTGTAAGATCGTAGGGCGACATCTCAACCTTTACCTTATCACCTGGCAGTATCTTGATATAATGCATTCTCATCTTCCCCGATATATGTGCAGTGATAACGTGCCCGTTTTCGAGCTCTACCCTGAACATCGCATTGGAGAGGGCTTCAATGATTGTACCGTCCTGCTCAATTGATGGTTGTTTAGCCATACGATTACAATATATTTAAAACTTCTTCAATAAATTCAAATGTCGTCAATACGTCTGCTTTGCCTTTATTAACTGCAACAGCGTATTCAAAATGCGCCGAAGGTTTTCCATCAGCGGTTTTAATGGTCCATCCATCATCCATCTGGTAGGTTTCCTTCTTTCCAAGGTTTATCATCGGTTCAATGCAAATCACCAATCCTTTTTCCATTTTGGGCCCCGTTCCTCTTTTTCCGTAATTAGGAACTTCAGGAGATTCATGCATTTTTTTCCCGAGTCCATGACCAACCAGTTCCCTGACTACTGAATATCCGCCGCTTTCCGCTTTTTCCTGCACTGCTGAGGAAATGTCTCCAACCCTGTTTCCTGCAACTGCTGCTTTGACACCATCTTCAAGTGATGCCCTGGTAAAGTCCATCAGCCGTTTTACTTCTTCCTTTACCTGCCCGACTGCAAAAGTGAATGCGCTATCGCCAACCCATCCGTTGAGTACTACTCCGCAATCAACAGAGATAATGTCTCCTTCTTTCAGACGATAGTCAGACGGTATACCGTGAACCACTTCATCATTGACAGATGTACAGAGGGTATTCGGAAAACCTCCATATCCCTTGAATGCCGGAATCGCATGATGATCGCGAATAAAAGTCTCGGCAATGCCATCGAGATAGAGAGTGGTTATACCGGGTTTAATATATCTGGCAATCTCAGCAAGTGTTCGCGACACCAGCATATTGCTCTCTTTTAACAACCCGACCTCTTCATCAGTCTTTAAATACAACATCAAAGAACGTTAATATTATTTAAATCGATGTAACGGAACCTGCTCTCCCCTTAACACGGCCCGATTTCATGAGGCCATCGTAATGACGCATTAACAGGTGACTCTCAATCTGCTGTAGTGTGTCAAGGACAACTCCCACAAGGATCAAGATGGTCGTTCCACCGAAAAACTGTGCAAACTGTGAAGTAATCCCTGCTTTAACGGCAATTGAGGGCAGGATCGCAATAATTGCAAGGAAGATGGACCCTGGCAGAGTGATCCTTGACATAATATTATCAAAGAACTCCACGGTTTTCCTTCCAGGCTTGATCCCAGGGATAAACCCTCCGTTTTTCTTCATATCCTCAGCCATTTGCACCGGATTAATGGTAATGGCTGTGTAAAAGTAGGTAAAGAGAATGATCAGAAGTCCGGTAACAACATTATACCAGAATCCGTACATATTGGAGAATGCAATGACAAATGCCGATGTTGAGCTAGAATATCCGGCTATTATTGTCGGAAGCATCATAATTGCCTGTGCAAATATTATAGGCATAACACCTGCAGCATTTACCTTCAGCGGTATATATTGACGAACGCCACCATATTGTTTATTACCTACAATTCTCCTCGCATACTGAACTGGTACACGACGCGTACCCTGAACAAGCATAACTGTGCCAAGCACAACTACAAACCATAGAATAAGTTCAACGATAAGGGCAATAGGTCCTCCTGCACCTCTCCATCTTGTTCCGGCTTCAAAAATGAAGTTAGCTGGCATACGTGCAACGATACCGATCATAATTATGAGCGATATTCCGTTCCCGATGCCTTTGTCTGTGATTTTTTCTCCCAGCCACATTACAAACATTGTTCCTGCAGTAAGAATGATTACAGAGGACATAGTGAAGAAAGGTCCCTGAAGGACAAATGCTGTAGCAGGTAATGTGCGATGTAAATTTATAAGGTATGTGGGTGCCTGGAGAATAAGAACGAGTACGGTAAGATACCTTGTATGCTGATTCATTTTTCTTCTGCCGCTCTCACCTTCTTTCTGCAGTTTCTGGTAATAAGGGAAAACGATCCCCAAAAGCTGAATTACGATTGAAGCTGAGATATATGGCATGATCCCCAGGGCGAATACAGATGCCTGGGAGAAAGCACCTCCTGAAAACATATCCAGGAGGCCCATAATTCCTGATGAAGTCTGGTTCCTCAGGTTTACGAGCTGTGAAGGATCTATTCCGGGCAGTGTTACGTATTTGCCAAACCTGTAAAGAAGTATGATGCCCAGGGTATATAGAAGTCTGGCCCTGAGGTCTTCAATCTTGAAAATGTTCTTAATTGTCTGGATCAGTCTCATGAAATTAGAGTTTTACGACGGTTCCTTTTTTTGCTTCGATGGCAGCCGCAGCTGTTTTGCTGAATGCGTGGGCATGAACTTCAAGTTTCCTTTCAAGAGTACCTTTCCCGAGTATTTTCACGAGTGCATTTTTTGAGACCATCCCTGCTGAAACAAGTACCTGCATGTCAATCTTATCAAGATTGTTCTTCTCAGCAAGATTCTGCAATACGCTAAGGTTTATGCCTTTAAATTCTCGGCGATTGACATTTTTAAACCCGTATTTCGGAACACGTCTCTGAAGAGGCATCTGTCCTCCTTCAAATCCTATTTTTTTACTATTACCTGACCGCGACTTTGCGCCCTTATGACCTCTTGTTGACGTACCTCCTCTTCCAGAACCTTGTCCGCGACCAAGACGCTTGCCTTTTTTTACTGATCCTTTAGCAGGTTTTAAGTTACTTAAATCCATAACTCTGTATCTTATATATTATATCTTAAATATTTTCAACTTTAACCAGGTGTCTGACCTTTTCCACCATACCCAATATCTGGGGAGTAGCTTCATGTTCAACACTATGATTTAATTTACGGATACCCAGGGCCAGAAGAGTTCTCTTCTGTCTTTCGGGTCTGCCGTTCTTGCTTTTTACCTGAGTAATACGAACTTTTGCCATCGCAATATGCTTTACTAACCGTTAAATACTTTTTCCATTGAGATGCCTCTGGACTCAGCAATTGAGTAAGGATCGCGCATCTCGAGCAATGCTGCAAATGTTGCCTTTACGAGGTTATGAGGGTTTGAAGAACCCTTCGATTTTGCAAGCACATTTTTAATCCCCACACTTTCAAGAACTGCGCGCATAGCACCTCCAGCTTTAACTCCTGTACCTTCCGAAGCAGGCTTGATAAATACTTTTGCACCGCCGAACTTGGCTACCTGTTCGTGGGGAATTGTACCATTTATCACAGGTACTTTTATAAGGTTCTTTTTAGCATCTTCGATACCTTTTGCTATAGCTGTAGTCACTTCACTGGCTTTACCCAGTCCATGGCCGACGATTCCGTCTTCATTTCCGACAACAACAATTGCGGAGAAGCTGAATGTACGACCACCTTTTGTAACCTTGGTAACTCTCTGAATACTAACTAACCTATCCTTTAATTCAAGGTCGCTGGTTTTTACTTTTCTTATACCGTTTCCCATAATTCATTAGAATTTTAATCCGCCTTCGCGTGCAGCATCAGCCAATGATTTAACCCTGCCATGATATTTATAACCGCTCCTGTCAAAAACTGCCTTTTCGATACCTTTTTCCTTGCATTTTGATGCAAGCAGCTTTCCAACGAGTTTGGCCTGTTCAATCTTCTTGATACCTGTTTTGGCAGCCACTTCCTTCTCTTTTGATGAAGCTGACACAAGCGTAACTTTATTCAGATCGTCAACGACCTGGACATAAATCTGTTTATTGCTGCGATAAACTGCAAGTCTGGGTATATCTGCAGTACCGCTTATTTTTTTCCGGATCCTCATTTTGATCCTTGTCCTTCTTTCCAACTTAGTTAAGGCCATCTTTTAAACTTTTACCTTTTTAATACTAAAACCTAAACACTTGCAGATTTCCCCGCTTTTCTCCTGAGCTGCTCACCAACGAACTTGATTCCTTTGCCTTTGTAAGGTTCAGGCGGACGAAGAGATCTGATCTTTGCAGCGACATGTCCGATAAGCTGTTTGTCGATACTTGTAAGTGTAATAACCGGGTTACTTCTTCTCTCTGTTTTTGTTTCAATTTTAATTTCGTCAGGGAGCTGCATTATAATATCGTGTGAGTAACCAAGGCTCATTTCAAGCAATTGGCCTTTTGCTTCAGCGCGATAACCAACTCCCACAAGCTCAAGCTCCTTCTTGTATCCCTGCGAGACACCTGTTACCATATTGGCAAGAAGAGCCCTGTAAAGACCATGAAGTGATTTATGATTTTTCGATTCCGTCGGTCTTAATAAGGTTATCTGGTTGTCCGCAATCTCAACCTTCAGGTCCTTGTCGACTGCCTGCCTCAATTCCCCTAAAGGTCCTTTCACACTAACCACATTAGTGTCGCTGATTGTTACAGTGACTCCAGCGGGCAGGTTTACAGGTAATTTTCCTATTCGTGACATTAAGCTTTCCTCCTATTAGTATACGTAACACAATACTTCACCGCCAATTTTCTCTTTTTTCGCCTCCTTATCAGTCATCAGTCCCCTTGAGGTTGATATGATTGCAATTCCCAGTCCGTTAAGTACCCTTGGAAGTTCATCGGCTGCGGCATAATGCCTGAGCCCCGGGCGGCTTACTCGCTGTAATTCCTTAATAGCAGGCTGTTTGCTCTTCTGGTTGTACTTGAGTGCGATTTTCAGGGTTCCCTGGGGACCGTCACCAATAACAACCTTATAGCTTAGTATATAGCCTTTTTCATAAAGTATTCTTGCAATCTCTTTCTTAAGATTGGATGCTGGTGCCTCCACAACCTTATGACCGGCCAAAATGGCGTTCCTTATTCTGGTCAGTAAATCTGCAATTGGATCAGTCATCTTTTATTATTATTATTTAATGTAGTTTATATTAAATTATTAATTACCAACTGGCTTTTTTGATACCCGGTATGAGACCAAATGAAGCCATCTCCCTAAAAGTTATCCTGCTTACGCCAAACTGTCTCATGTACCCTCTGGAGCGTCCTGTCAGCTTGCAGCGATTATGCTGTCTGTTAGGATTTGAATTTCGCGGAAGGCGGCTTAATCCTACATAATCGCCAGCGGCTTTCAGCTGGGCTCTTTTTTCAGCATATTTCTGAGCCATTTTTACGCGTTTTACTTCGCGGGCAATCATTGATTCCTTAGCCATATTATCAATTTTTAGATGTTTTAAACGGTAATCCAAAGTTCTTTAAAAGCGAAAGTGCTTCCTCATCGGTTTTTGCAGTAGTAACAAATGTGATCTGAAGACCCATGATCTTTGCAATCTTGTCGAGATCGATCTCCGGGAAGATGATCTGTTCAGTAATTCCCAGCGTGTAGTTTCCACGTCCATCAAGCTTGGCATTAATGCCCTTGAAGTCGCGGATACGGGGAAGTGCCACTGAAATAAGTCTCTCAAGGAATTCGTACATCTTTTCTTTCCTCAGTGTGACCATGATCCCGATAGGCATATGCTGCCTCAGCTTGAAATTGGAGATATCTTTCGAAGAGTATGTTAGAACAGCTTTCTGACCTGCTATATCTGTCATTTCCTTGACTCCGAATTCAAGCAGTTTCTTATCAGCAATTGCCTGTCCTACACCTTGATTGATAACTATTTTCTCAAGCTTAGGGACCTGCATAACGGTTTTATAACCGAATTCCTTTGTCAATGCAGGAATAATTTCGTGATCATATTTGGTTTTAAGCGCAGGTGCGTACATTACTTGATCTCCTCTCCTGATTTTTTAGAATAACGAACTAATTTATTATTATCATTAAGTTTCCTGCCAATGCGGGTAGGTTTACCAGATGCAGGATCAACAAGCATCAGGTTTGAAAGATGAATAAATGCTTCTTTCTTTATTATACCGCCCTGGGGAGCCTTGGCATTGGGTTTGGTATGTTTTGATACCATGTTAATACCTTCAACGAGAGCCCTGTTCTTAGTCCTGTCAACTTCAAGGACCCTCCCTTTCTGGCCTTTTGATTCACCGGTTATTACTGTAACCGTATCTCCCTTTTTAATATGTAATTTCTTTTGCATCGTTGTGTAATTAAGATATTATAACACTTCAGGTGCCAGTGAAACGATCTTCATGTATTTTTCGCGGAGCTCCCTGGCTACCGGGCCGAAAATACGTGTTCCGCGAACCTCATCTGTGTTTGTGAGAAGAACTACTGCATTGTCATCGAACCTTATATAAGAACCATCAGCACGACGGATCTCCTTTGTAGTTCTGACGACGACAGCCCTGCTCACAGTTCCTTTTTTTGCCTCGCCTGAAGGAAGGGCTGATTTCACGCTCACCACGATTTTATCGCCCACGGTAGCATATCTCTTCTTGCTTCCGCCGAGAACCCTTATGCACAAAACCTCCTTGGCGCCTGAATTATCGGCTACTGATAGCCTTGTTTCCTGCTGTATCATGATTACTTAGCTCTTTCGATAATTTCAACTAATCTCCAGGTTTTATCTTTGCTTAGAGGCCTGGTCTCCGATATGCGAACCGTATCGCCGATGTTGCATGTATTCTCTTCGTCATGCGCCATAAGCTTCTTTGTCTTGTTTATATACTTGCCATAAATCGGATGTTTAAATTTCCTTTTAACGGCAACGACGATGGATTTGTCCATTTTATTGCTGACAACCACACCTATACGTTCTTTTCTAAGATTCCTTTCCATTGATGATTCCGGCTAATTAGATTTTTGATTCAATTCCCTTACGCGTAATTCCGTGAGAAGACGGGCAACCGTCAATTTAGCCTCTTTCAACTTCATAGTGTTTTCAAGGGGTGTGATTGCATGGTTGAGCTTCATCCTGACAAGATTTGTTTTCTCGGTGTCGATACGTTCGAGAAGGTCAGATGTGCTTAATTCCTTTATTTCTGATGTTTTCATTTATATATTCTTTTTATTTCTCAACGTAATCGCGTCTTACAATGAATTTAGTCGTTATGGGCAGTTTCTGAGCTCCCAGACGAAGGGCTTCCTTTGCTACTTCATAAGGAACTCCCTCAGCTTCGAGAAGAATCCTTCCGGGGGTAACGGGAACAACGAATCCTTCCGGTGCACCCTTTCCTTTACCCATACGAACCTCAGCAGGTTTCTTGGTTATCGGTTTATCAGGGAAAACCCTGATCCAAAGCTGTCCCTCACGTTTCATATGACGGGTAACAGCCTGACGAGCAGCTTCGATCTGCCTTCCTGTGATCCAGCACTGCTCAAGCGCCTTGATACCAAATGACCCGAATGCCAGCTGGTTACCTCTCTGGGCATTGCCTTTCATTTTCCCCTTCTGCGCTCTCCTGAATTTGGTCCTTTTTGGTTGTAACATTGTTTAATATCTTAAAATATTATAAACTCAATTATTTGTTTCTTTCCTTTCCTTTCCTCTTGAGGCTCTTGGTTTTTGCATTCCTGGCTCCGATATTGGGACTAAGATCTCTCTTACCAAAAACTTCGCCATTGCAAATCCAGACCTTAACACCGATAAGGCCTACCTTCGTATGAGCTTCAGCCAGTGCATAATCAATATCGGCGCGGAAAGTATGAAGAGGAATACGACCCTCCTTATATGTTTCGGTCCTTGCCATTTCTGCTCCACCAAGACGTCCTGAAACAAGAACTTTAATTCCCTCTGCACCCATGCGCATTGTGGAGGCAATAGCCATTTTTATAGCTCGGCGGTAAGAAATCTTACCTTCGACCTGTCTTGCAATATTGTTTCCGACGATGTTTGCATCAAGTTCAGGGCGTTTTACCTCAAAAATATTGATCTGAACCTCTTTTTTGGTAATTTTCTTGAGCTCTTCTTTAAGCTTGTCGACTTCCTGCCCGCCTTTCCCGATAATAATTCCAGGGCGAGCGGTATTTACTGTTACAGTTATAAGCTTTAGTGTTCTCTCAATAATTATTTTTGAAATACTTGCCTTTGCGAGCCTGGCATTCAGGTATTCCCTGATCCTGGTATCCTCGACCAGTTTACCGGAGAAGTCTTTTCCACCGTACCAGTTTGAATCCCAACCCTTTATTATACCTAATCTGTTACCTATCGGATTTACTTTCTGTCCCATCTGAATTATTTTGATGTGTTTTCAACTTCCTTATTCATACTGTCAAGCACAAGGGTTACATGGTTGGATCTTTTTTTCAGCCTGTATGCTCTTCCCTGAGGTGCTGTCTGAAGTCTCTTGAGAACGCGTCCGCTATCAACATGAACCGTTTTAATATAAAGGTTGCTTTCTTCAACCCTGACTCCCTCATTCTTTGCCTGCCAGTTGGCAATTGCTGATAATAGAAGCTTCTCCAATCTGCGTGAGGCCTCCTGCGAACTGAACTTAAGGATATCAAGCGCCTTATTCACTTCTTTCCCGTTTATAAGATCAGTAACGAGTCTCATTTTCCGGGGTGAGGTGGGACAGTTACGGAGTACAGCCTGGTACCTTGTCTTGGCTGCCTCTTTTTTCTGTTCCGATGTATTTCTTTTTCTTGAACCCATTTTTGTTATTTTTTCAATGTAAACATTACTGACTATTTGTTGCCTGAGTGACCCCTGAAAGTACGTGTAGGAGCAAATTCTCCAAGCTTATGCCCAACCATATTTTCTGTAATGTAAACAGGGATGAATTTGTTGCCGTTATGAACTGCTATAGTATGTCCGACAAAATCAGGAGATATTACCGATCTTCTTGACCAGGTCTTGATCACTGTTTTCTTCGCGCCCTCATTCATTTCGAGAACTCTCTTCTCGAGCTTAAAATCAATGAAAGGGCCTTTTTTAATGGATCTGCTCATAATATATCAGTTATTTTTTCCTTCTTTCAATAATATGTTTTGCGGAGTACTTCTTCTTATCCCTGGTTTTAAAACCCTTAGCCGGGATACCTTTGCGCGAGCGCGGATGTCCGCCTGATGCTCTTCCTTCGCCACCACCCATCGGGTGATCAACCGGGTTCATAACGACACCTCTGACTCTTGGTCTGCGACCCTGCCAG
>Ga0224523_1000589_pt1 | contig 18180 bp, 12 predicted proteins | sample CFST50metaG_FD_182732 | JGI IMG/M metagenome (GOLD analysis project Ga0224523, IMG submission 182732) | Peat soil microbial communities from Stordalen Mire, Sweden - C.F.S.T50 | ecosystem: Environmental > Terrestrial > Soil > Wetlands > Peat | place: Sweden: Norrbotten County, Stordalen Mire...
CTACCAGGAACTCCCAAATTTGCTTCTGTCCTGGTGCAGTGCATGTTGTTTCCCTTTGCTGAAACCGGGAACCAAACCGAGTGTATTTTTTATAGCGCCAGTGAAATAAACAAGTTCGTGATTCTTAAATTTTGGAAGAGAAATTATAAGATCAACCTGATCTACAATAGATGCTACCCTTATTTTTCCTTTTCTCAGTGATTTTTCAACAGGATTTGTCATGAAATCAACCCATTCGGCACCGGTTGATTCACAGACTCTGAATATACCTGATTTCAAACCTTTGAATTTTTGAGTATGAACTGCAGGAGAATCTCCTACAAGAACTGTTGCTCCTTTGTATTGAAGAAACCTTACCATTGCTTCCACAACAACAGGATGCGTGCTTATACATTTTGACGGATCATCATCTGTAAGGATATTCGGTTTAACCAGGACCCTTTTCCCCGTAACATCAGGTCCATCGGTTTTTAAGTATATATCTGATATCAAATCAGAGACCTGCTGAAGATCATACTCTCTGCATTTGCGTATAGAAATTTTATTATTCATCATATAAATCCATTAAAAAGTGTGCAAATATATGCAATATTTGAATCCTCCGAGCGCATTGGCTTCGACGAGCTCTCCGCCAAGTGGCGGATCGTTTCTCCGTTGCTTGATACGGAGTAATCGAGCATTAAGAATTTATCTTAAGGGATCGAAGATTAGCTGCGCTGAACTCCACTTCGTTCCGGTTCTTCATAGCTTGCTGCGAAGAGCTTCGATTGCCTGGAGGATCAGTTAATTATTCAAAATCAATTCTCTGATATTATCTTCTATTTCAGAGATAATCTTTTTGGAAGGACCTGAATAGTTGTTTATAATAATGCTGAATGCCATTTCTTTCCCGGAAATGGTTGTAAAGTAACCTGCGAAACTTCTCACCCTGGTCATAGAACCGCCTTTTGCTTTGAAATGTGAATCGAAGACAGGGTCTTTAAAAATATTTTTGAAAGTACCATTCTTACCGGCATCGGGCAGGGAGGAATAATAATCGGGGAAATACTTCCCTTTGTTTTTCATATAAACCAGGAGACGCACCAGTTCTCTGGTCTTGACGGCATTAAGAGGAGACAGGCCACTACCGTCTTCGATAAACATACCGTTTTTATCTATGCCACAACTTTTAAGGAAGTCATAAATGACTTCAGCTCCGGATTCTGTTGACCCGTTATTTTTGAATTTTTTCCCCAGTTCCTTGATGAGATGTTCTGCAAAAAGATTTACGCTTTCATGGTTCAAAACATTGATTATTTCAGACAGTCTTGGAGAAATGATTTCAGTAATTGGGACAACTTTTTCAGTTTTAGGTACCGGATTTAATCTAACCGTAGTAGGAGCTTCTGACGTTTTTATACCACCGGCTTTAAGTTTTTTAGTCACTATTTTAGCCAGAAGCATTGGCGGATCGGTAACTGATGCTTTAAGTACAAAATCCAGCTGATTGACAGGAATTTTGCCGGCAAGCCAGCCTCCGGTGCTATACGGAGCTGCAAAAACATAGCCTTTGTCGTCAGCTCCCGAGGAGATTAAAAAGTCAGCCAGTTCAGACCCGGATTCTTCCGGAACAAATTTTTCAAGAACAGGTAATGTGCTGTCGGACATAGTTTTAAAATGGATTTCATAAGTGTTGTCAAATACTGACAATCCATATGCTCCTGCGCCATAATAGTTGCCTTCATCTTCCCACAGCCATTTTGAAGGAACAGGTAAGAAATCAAAATACGAGTCATCCGTAATTACCCGTCCCCTGATTCTTTTGATGCCCAGTTTTTTAATTTCTGTAACCCAACTTCCGATGAAATCGAGATAATGATCAGAAAAATATTTTGATCCCAGCGCAGGGTCACCACCCCCATGTATTATTATGTTCCCACTGAGTTTCCCCGATCTTCTATTTAATGATCCGGTATATCCAACTGTTGTTTTGAATGTATATTCGGGACCAAGTAATTCAAGGGCAGCTGCTGATGTAATAACCTTCAGGACTGAGGCAGGAGTGAGGCTGATTCCCGAATTGTAATCAATTATAACATCTCCTGATTTAGCATCTGCAACACAGAGCGATACTGATGCATGGACAAGAGAAGAATCACCAAGAAAAGTTTCAGAGGTTTTCTCCTGTGAAAAGGTATTGACAGTCATGCAGGTCAGTACAAAAATTAAAAAAATGATCCTCATTATTGATTTGTTTTATTTTGTTGTAGGGTTGACAAAAGTCCACAGGCGGCCTGGATGTCCACACCACGACTCGCCCTGATGGTTGTCAGAATTCCTTTGGCATTGAGAGCTTCTTTGAAATTTATTGTGGTCCCAAGGTTAGGACTCTGGAACTCTGACCCTGGAATCGGGTGAAAACGTATGATATTAATGCGGCATTTTATTCCGTTAAGAATCCTTGCCAGCTCTTTTAAATGTGCCGGTGTATCATTCATCCCTTTAAACAGAATATATTCAAAGGAGACTCTCCTCTGGTTATTAAAATCGAAACCACGGATTATATCCAGGACCTCTTTTACATTATTTGTTCGTTGAACAGGCATAAGCATTCTTCTCTCTTCATCAAACGGGGAGTGCAGACTTACGGCAAGATGGCAACGGCTCTTTTCAAGAAATTCTTTTATTCCGGCTATGATCCCGACAGTGCTTACTGTAATCCGTGTTGGACTCCAGGCATAACCCCACTCACTGGTCAGAATATCAAGGCTCCTGAGTACTTCAATAATATTGTCTAAAGGTTCGCCCATTCCCATATAGACCATATTTGTCAGCGTTAAAAACTCTGGTAAGCTTCTGAACTGATTAAGAATCTCATTTGAAGACAAGTTCCCCTGGAAACCCTGCTTGCCTGTCATGCAGAAAATGCACCCCATTTTACAGCCGGCTTGTGATGACACACAAATAGTAGCACGATCATCATCAGGAATGTACGCTGCTTCTATGTATTTATCATTCAGAACATTATAAAGATATTTCTTTGTCCCATCTGAACTCTTTGATTCATTTACAGGGGCGGAAAGGCCTATTTCATAATCAACCTGAAGGAGTTCTCTTGTTTTTTTTGAGAGATTAGTCATTTCTTCGATTGACATTATCTCTTTCTTATACAGCCAGTCGGAAATCTGTTTAGCTGCATAGCCAGGCAGCCCGATCCGTTTTGTAACTGCTATCAGCTCATTAAGTGTCTTGCCGTATAATTTCTCTTTCTGCATAATTATCAGGTGTCAGGCAACAAGCCTCAGGCGCCAGTCTCTAAATTATCAATAATAACCCCTTCAACTTTTATCTTTATACTCTTTTCTTTTATCTTTTCCTCACACCTCACGCCTCATGCCTCAGACCTGTCAATTACCCCTTTCCTGTTGTCAATTATTATATAATCACTCCCTGTTGGGAAAATTTTGTTAAATCTTTTATTATCAGTGTTAAAGTGTTGTTAAATGTTTGTAAATTATTGAAGATCATTCGAAAAATGCATGATCTTTGTAAAACAAAAATGAATTGTTTCGGTTATAAAGATATTAAACTTTTGTGAAGCCTTTGCAAATAAACTAGGGACGGCAACAAAAGGTTAGTTTAATTTTAAAATGAAAAATTATGAAAAGAAAGTATTTATTTGGTGGACTGTTGATGGCTATTTTAGGAGCATTTATTGCTTTGATCGTTTATTCAAAGATCATAGTAAAACCCATGGTGGCTGCTTCCAAAGACAGTTCCAGTGTTGAGTTACAAAATGCAAGAGCCTATCTCACTTCTATGCAGACACAAGAAGGACAGATAGATTTTACATATGCTGCCGAATTGACAGTTCACTCTGTAGTTTCTGTTCATATTAAAATGGCAGGAACTCCGGAGAATCCGATTCTGGACTGGTTTTATGGCGACAGGAATTCAAAACCAAAGGAAGTCCAGGGCTATGGATCGGGAGTTATTATATCAAGTGACGGTTATATTATTACCAATAATCATGTTATTGAAAATGCTGAATCAGTTGATGTTACATTAAATGACAAGAGAACTTTTACCGCCAAGGTTATAGGGCGCGATCCGGGAAGTGATATAGCTCTTCTTAAAATAAAAGCTGACAATTTGCCATTTATTAAATATGGTGATTCAGAGCAACTCAAGCTTGGTGAGTGGGTACTAGCTGTAGGCAATCCTTTTAATCTTACCTCAACGGTTACAGCAGGTATTGTAAGTGCCAAAGGAAGAAATCTTCACATGAATGAGGGAACAGCTTATAGCATTGAATCCTTTATACAGACTGATGCTGCTCTGAATATGGGGAACAGCGGGGGAGCCCTGGTAAATACCAAAGGGCAGCTTGTTGGAATAACATCTGCTATTCTTTCACCAAGTTTTGCCTATTCTGGCAACTCATTTGCAATTCCGGTAACGATTGTAAAAAAAGTTGTTGACGATCTCAGGGAATTCGGAGAGGTGCAACGGGCTATTATTGGTGTGAATATTCAGGACCTTCAGTCTGATGATGCAACCAAGCTTGGACTGCAAGATCTTAAAGGCGTTCTTGTCACCAGAATTATGCCTGACGGCTCTGCAAAGGAAGCAGGTATGAAGGAAAATGATGTAATTACAAAGTTCGACGGTCAGCCTGTAAATACTATGCCAGAGTTGCAGGAGCAGGTGGGAAAACATCGTCCGGGAGATAAGGCAACTGTAACTTTTGTCAGAGGCGGGAAAGAGTCTACAATACCAATTACTCTGAAAAATATCGCCGGAAATACCAAGCTCGTTACTGCTGCAATGGAAGAAAGTGAAAACGTGGTATTTGGTGCAAAACTTGAATCACTGGACTCCCAGGTTATGAATTCATTAAATATTGATTCCGGGGTTAAAGTAGTCGAAGTAAATAAAGGGAAGTTTAAAGATTTAGGAATGGCTGAAGGATTTATAATCCTGAGCATAAACGGCAAAAAGGTAAAAAGTCCGGGTGAAGTGCGGCAGGCCACTAATGACGGAAAAACTCTTAAATCTATCGAAGGAATACTTCCTGATGGTACAATGTTCAATTACAAGTTTGGCAGATAACAGGTTAAATCATATAATTCACTATTATTCAAGGGATTCATAAAAACGGATCCTCTTTGCGGAACAATAGTGAATTATTTTTGTTATTACATAATAAAGCAATATCTTTGCGGAAAATTTTTGGGAGGCATAATGAGACAACTAAAGATTACCAAATCCATAACAAACAGGGAAAGTGCTTCACTCGATAAATATTTGCAGGAGATTGGTAAGGAAGAGTTGATATCGGTAGAAGAAGAAGTTGAATTGGCTCAACGGATAAAGAAAGGCGACAGAGCTGCACTTGAGAAACTTACTAAAGCAAATCTGCGTTTTGTTGTTTCTGTTGCAAAACAATATCAGAACCAGGGACTTAGTCTCCCCGATCTAATCAACGAAGGTAATTTGGGCCTTATCAAGGCTGCAGAAAAGTTTGATGAAACACGTGGTTTCAAATTTATTTCCTATGCCGTATGGTGGATACGACAGTCAATTCTTCAGGCCCTTGCTGAACAGTCACGTATCGTAAGATTGCCTCTTAACCAGGTTGGTTCACTTAATAAGATCAACAAAGCCTTCTCGAAATTTGAACAGGAAAACGAGAGGACTCCTTCACCAGAGGAGCTTGCTGATGTTCTTGAGCTGCCTAAGGAAAAGGTGACCGACACATTAAAAGTATCAGGAAGACATGTATCTGTTGATGCTCCGTTTATTGAAGGAGAGGATAACAGTTTGCTCGATGTATTGACTAACTCCGATTCCCCGGTAGCTGATAAGCTTCTGATGGACGAATCACTTTCAAGGGAGATCTACCGTGCTCTTGCAACTCTTACTGAAAGAGAAAGGGATATTATCAGATTCTTCTTCGGCATCGGATGTCAGGAGATGACTCTTGAAGAGATAGGTGAAAAATTCGGCCTTACCCGTGAGAGGGTTCGGCAGATCAAGGAGAAAGCAATCAGAAGGCTGAGACATACTTCAAGAAGCAGATTATTAAAAGGATATTTAGGTTAATAAACCGAATAATGACTGAAAAGGTGCTTCAAATGAGCGCCTTTTTTTATTTATTTTTTGAAATCAGTGAATATTTCGCGGTGATTTCTCATTCCAAGCGAAGCGAGGAATCTCCTTCTCATTGCTTGAAATTTTCTTAATTTTGTAATCTTTTTACGTGAGAATTAAGTATGGATTTTAAACTTATATCCGATTTTCAGCCAACAGGCGACCAGCCGGAAGCAATTGATCAGCTGGTTCAGGGACTTGAAAATGGAGTTCCTTTCCAGACTCTATTGGGAGTCACCGGTTCTGGAAAAACTTTTACAATTGCAAATGTTATTGAAAGAGTTAACCGCCCTGTGCTTGTATTAAGCCATAATAAAACACTGGCCGCTCAACTTTATGGAGAATTCAAGCAGTTTTTCCCTGAAAACAGGGTTGAATACTTTGTCTCGTACTATGATTATTATCAACCTGAAGCATACCTGCCGGTTTCAGATACATATATTGAAAAGGACCTATCAATAAACGAGGAGATCGAAAAGCTCCGCCTGAGCGCTACTTCATCATTACTTTCAGGGAGAAGTGATGTAATTGTAGTGTCTTCTGTATCATGTATTTATGGCATAGGAAACCCAGATGATTTTCATTCAAATACGGTTCATATCAGGAAAGGACAGATGATCGGAAGGAACCTTCTCCTCAGAAAACTTGTCGACAGCCTTTATTCACGGAACGAACTCGAATTCAAACATGGTACATTCAGGGTACGAGGCGATACTATAGACATCTTTCCGGCTTATGCAGACATAGCAGTAAGAGTGATATTCTTTGGTGACCAGATTGAAGAGTTGAACACTTTCGATCCTCTTAGCGGTCACAGGCTTGAAATCCTGAATGAGTACATCGTCTATCCGGCAAATATATTCGTTACAACCCGTGAAAGAATCAATCTGGCAATAAGCGACATTCAGGATGATATGGTTCGACAGGTAACTTATTTTAATGAAATCGGAAAGAAAGAAGAGGCGAAAAGACTCGAACAACGTGTCTTGTATGACCTTGAGATGATAAAGGAACTAGGCTATTGCAGTGGTATTGAAAATTATTCACGTTACTTTGACGGGAGAAAACCCGGCACCAGGCCGTTCTGCCTGCTAGACTATTTTCCTAAGGATTTTATAACTGTTATTGACGAAAGTCATGTCAGTGTGCCACAGATCAGGGCTATGTTCGGAGGTGATCATTCCAGGAAACAGACTCTTGTGGAATATGGATTCAGACTGCCAGCAGCCCTAGATAACAGACCAATGAGGATCGAAGAATTTGAATCTCTTACCGGGCAGACAATTTTTGTAAGCGCTACACCGGCTGACTATGAACTTGAAAAAAGCGAAGGTGTCTTTGTAGATCAGGTTATAAGACCAACAGGACTCCTTGATCCGCCAATTGAGATTAGGCCAAGTCTTAACCAGATAGATAACCTGATAGGTGAGATCCGTTCGAGGGCAAAAGCAGGGGAGCGGACGCTTGTGACAACCATAACGAAACGCATGGCAGAAGAGCTTTCATCTTACCTTATTAAATTTGACATTAAATGCAGCTATATTCATTCAGATATTGATACTCTGGATCGTATTGATATTATGGAAGAACTTCGGACGGGTTCAATTGATGTGCTTGTCGGGGTTAATCTGCTGAGGGAAGGACTAGATCTTCCGGAGGTATCGCTTGTTGCTATTCTTGATGCTGATAAGGAAGGATTTCTAAGATCGTCAAGATCACTGACCCAGACTGCAGGAAGGGCAGCAAGGAATCTGAATGGGAAAGTTATTATGTATGCCGATGTAATTACACGCAGCATGAAACAGACTATTGATGAAACAAACAGGAGAAGGAGCAAACAGCTGAAATACAATGAAGAGATGGGCATTACACCGGCACAGATAGTCAGGAAAACAGGTTCGGTACTTAGCGGGTTGGGAAGGAAAGGAGCTGTAGTAAAAGCATATATTGAGCCAGACAGGATTGATATAGCTGCAGATCCCGTTATAAAATACATGAACAGAGAGGCTCTTGAAAAGGCAATAGAAAAATCAAGAAAAGGAATGGAAAAAGCTGCTGCAGAGCTTGATTTTATAGAGGCAGCCAGATTCAGGGACGAGATGTCAGAGCTCCAAAATCTTCTAAGAAACAAAGTAAAATAGGTAGATTCCCTGATTTATTTGTTAATTTACCCCCTTCCCAACCTTCCCCCACGGGGGAGGAGTATCAAAACCTTTCCCCCTTGGGGGAAAATGAAAGGGGGTAAAGACTATAAATAAGAGATGGAATAATCTGTTACAAAAATTCTGAACTTCAACACTGCTAAAGGTCAATCTTCGAGATAAGCCGGGAATTTTAAAGGTTCTTATCAATTAACTTATCAACATACTTTGCTATGGCAATGGATGAGGTAAGCCCTGGTGATTCCATTCCGATAAGATTTATAAATCCCGGATAGCCTCTGCCGGTTTCTTCCATAATATAGAAATCCCTTAGCGGTTCTCCGGGTTTCTGAATTTTTGGACGTATTCCTGTCATTTCAGGGGCAATATCATCAAACTCAAGAAAAGGAAGAAACTTTTTAGCTGATATAAAGAACGCTTCCTGTTTTGATGCTGTTAATTTATAATCGTAGACATTTGATTCAAGATATTTTACGTCAGGACCGAGCTTTACTCCGCCACCCATATCAACTGTAACATGTATGCCTATACCCTCCATATTCTGATGGGGAACAGGATAGACCAACCTGTTGATCAGCTTGTTTTTTGGTGGATTGATCCTGAAATATTCGCCTTTACAAAATAGAATCTTCAGGTTATCATCTTTAATGCCAGCCATTTCAGAAATTTTATCTGAGGTAAGCCCCGCAGAATTAATGATAATACTTGTTGTGAAACTGTATTTCTCTTTATCCGCATCAAGCAGATCAATTTTGTATCCGTTTTGTATCTGTTCTATTCCTGTCACTTCACTTCCGTAAACAATCTGACAGCCATTATTAATCGCATTAGTTTCATATTGTTTCATAAGCGAATGAGAATCAACAATTCCGGTTGATGGTGAATATATGGCCTTGACAGCGAATATGTTAGGTTCCAGTTCAGCAATCTGTTCCTTACCAAACATCACAAGATCATTCACCCCATTTCCGATAGCAGTCTGTCTGATTCCTTCAATTACGTCTACTTCCTTCTCCGAAGTTGCAACAATCAGTTTTCCGCAATTTCTGTATGGAACTTCATATTTTTTGCAATAATCATAAAGTAGCCATTTTCCCTCAACACACAGTTTAGCTTTCAGACTATTCCTCGTATAATATATACCTGCATGTATGACCTCGCTGTTGCGGCTGCTTGTCTCCTGACCGAATGAGAGATGTTTTTCGATCAGGAAAACATTTTTATGTTCCCCGGATACCTGTTCTGCAATAGCCAGCCCGATAACTCCCGCGCCAATAATTGTTATTTCTGTATCCATCTATTGACAAGTTTATTTCCTTATAATTTATGAAAGTCAAAGCTGTCAAAAATAATTGACAAAAACTTATAACTTTAACTGCTTTTTGAGTAAAATATATGAAGAAAAGTTCATTCCAGGGATGACATATACCTGACTTATAATAACTGGTTTGGAAAGTTCAACCTTGAGCTTCACTGGTGGCTGGCACTCCCCGGAATTTCAGGGTTGATTAAGATTTCATCTGCAAATATCCATTGTCCGATACCATTTATTGCATAAACTCTGACAAATCTGGCATTCTCATTAAGCTGATCTGCCATAGCAATATCTATCCAGCAATCGTACCGGTCATTCAGGTATTGATCCATAATAACTGTTTTAATTGATTTGAATTTTTTCCCATCATCTGAAATAGAAAATTCAACACTTGTGGGGAGGAAGATACTTTTCAATTTGTAAGTTAAGAATCGGGCAGAAACAGTTTTAATTTGTTGGTTCATTCCTAAATCAACGGTAACGATCATATCATTTTTCTCAAATCCCAGCCAGTGTTTATCAGTATAATCTTCAGTTCCCAGTTTCCCGTCTGTCAGGTTGCCGTCCGAATAAGCAGGGGAAGATGGATACACTAAAATTACTGGTTTAGAGATTGCATCATGCTTTATGTTCTCATAGTAAGAGGCTTCAAGTAATGGCCATCGGCCTTTGCCTTCTTTCCAGTCCATATAATCTTTATAAGCGTTCCCGGCAAAGACGGGTTGTCCTATTGGTATTTTTGAATCTGGTTTGTCAAAAATTCCGCAAATGGCAAAACTTATAACTTCATCAACACCAGCTTTGGTCACTCCAGACAATTGTGACAGGAAACGGGGGAACGGTGCGGGTATTAATGCGGAAGGCCTGGTATTCAGACCTTTTTCCCAGGTGAAGGATTCATCATTCGACCATAGCTCAATTTTAGTTTTATTATGGACTTCTCTCAGATGCCTGAAATTCTCTTTCATATGAGGCAGGGGCATAGGTTCAACAACACATCCTATTTCGTCCTGATACGCAATTATATCTACCTTGAGTTTTGCAATCTGTTCCGCAAATCGTCCATCATCAAATTTTGCCGTTCGCAAGCCATATGGAGAAATCAACACCTTTGCGCCAGGAGTCAGGCTTTTTGCTTCAGCAGTCAGGGAATTGGCTGCATCAACTGCCTGTTGCGAAAGATAGGGACCTACTACATCCTCGCAAGGCAGATACCAGCCATAAAAAGATTTATGTTTTGAAAACAAACTGGCTGTTTCATGCATTATTTTAATCTGTAAGGCTCTTACTTCTGGAAGTCGGGGATTGTCGTCCTGATCCTTTGCCCATCCGGTACTCATAAAAACTTTTACGCCATTTTCATCGGCTGAATTCATAATTGCTTCAACCGGGCTCTCCCTGCCGGCCGGATAAGCATGCGGCATAAAAGCTGAAGGGTAATAAGATTTTCCATCATTTGCAACAAACATCAGAATAACATATTCTATACCCATAGCGGAAAGTTCCTTTATTTTCAATCGCCACAGTTCCGGTGATGTCTCATCAACTTCTGCCGGGTTCATGTATTTGTTTCTCTCATCCTGATAAACAAAATTTATAAATGTCCCCCGCACGTGTTTGGTCATATTCTGAGCCTGGGCCATGCCGGTAACTACCAGCAGAAAAGCCATAATTATTATCTTAAAGGGAGTTTTCACTTTGTTTCTATTAATTATATTGAATAATTTACTGAAATATCTCTATGTTCCATTGTTCATTATTGAAGTTCAAATTACATAAAATTACGAAATCGGAAATAATCTCATTAGTTGTATATTATAGACTTCGGTCTATCATCCATTGCGGCTCCAAACTGCTTGTTTGGTTGCGGTCCCATTTCAAATTCCAAATAGCCGCCTTGCATTATTTCTTTATACGTTAGGAATGAATGGGTGTGTGTCTTCCCATTCAATTTCACTGACTGTATATAAATATTTTTTTCATTATTATTCATTGCTTTTATTGTGAAGCGACGGTTGTCAGGTAATTTGATGGTAATTTCATCGAAAAGTGGACTGCCAAAGATAAAGGCTCCATTTGCAGGATTAGCAGGATAGAATCCAATTGAAGAAAAGATATACCATGCTGACATTTGCCCACAGTCTTCATTTCCACTTAACCCATCAGGTTTGTCATCGTATAATGTTCGCTGGATATAACGATTTTTTTCAGCAGTTTTCCATTGCTGGCCGGCATACGCATAAAGATAAGTTATATGATGACTGGGTTCGTTTCCATGTGCGTATTGTCCTATTAATCCGGATATATCAGATGATGCATTTTCACCCATATCACCTGTCACTACAAACAGGCTGTCAAGTTTGGCAAGGAAAGGTTTGTCGCCACCAAAAAGCCTGATCAAACCCTCGACATCCTCAGGTACAAGCCATGTGTATTGCCATGCGTTACCCTCAGTATAATCACCCCATTCATGAATTGATTGAAAAGGACTGAACGGTTCACGGAAATTGCCGTTATCCAGCTTAGCTCTCATGAACTGTCTCTTCGGATCAAAGTATTGTGCATACAAAACAGCACGCTTTGAGTAATAATCATAATCTTCTCTTTTGCCGAGTTTTTTTGCCATTTGGGCAATGCACCAATCAGAGATACAATATTCAAGTCCTTTAGAGACAGATTCTTTTTCTTTATCGGCAGGTATATATCCTTTCTCCTTCAATAGTTTCATACCATAATCATCGCGTGTGGAAGATGCTTTCATGGCTTCAAAAGCAAGATTCACATCAAACCCTTTAAACCCTTTGAAATAAGCATCTGCTATAACAGGAATAGCACTATATCCGGGCATGCAATCAGTTTCATTTCCCATAAGGTGCCAGATTGGAAGCTTTCGTTGTTGCTTATATATGTTCAGCATAGTGTTCACCATATCGTTCACCCGCTCTGGTTGGATCAGAGTTAAAAGAGGTTGTTCGGCCCTGTAGGTGTCCCATAGCGAAAACACAGAATAATTAGCAAATCCCGGATTGGTGTATATCTGTTTGTCGGTTCCGCGGTAATCCCCGTTGTTATCATTAAAAAGTATCGGGTGAGTATACGCGTGGTACAAGGCAGTATAAAATTTACGCAAATCCTTTTCATTCTTTCCTGTAGCAATTATTTTTACTAATTCCTTATTCCACAGATTGTTGGCATCAATGACTACTTTACTGAAATCCCAACCGGATACTTCTGCGTCAATATTGGCAAGGGCATTTTTCTCACTTACCGGCGAAATTCCTACTTTCATTATTATTATGTCTCCTTTTCTTGTCGAGAAGTTAAGCACACCTACTACCTTTTCACATTTTACCGAATCGCCTGCAACAATTTTTCCGTCATCAAAAAATTGAGCTGATCCGAACGGCTTTGAAAGTCTTATTGCAAAGTAAAGCCGCTGGTCTTTTGCCCATCCGGTTGAAAACCGATAACCTGTATAGGTTTGGGAATCTACTTTTTTAAGATAGCCCTCTGTTGGCTTATCCCAGCCAATGCCATCGGTAAGGTTTATGGCAATATGAGCCTGTTCTGTTTCAGGAAAAGTGTATTTATGAACCGCCACACGTTCGGTTGCTGTTAATTCTACAAGAATATTGTACCTGTTCATATTAACGGAATAGTATCCTGCTTTCACAACTTCATCACTATGAGAATATTTGGATGCATATCCTGAAAGCGGATTATCCAGTGTGCCGGGTGAGGTTTTCAACTCTCCTGTATATGGAGTAATTAATACATCACCTAATTCCCCGATACCTGTTCCACTCAGATGAAGTTGTGAGAAACCAGTCACGATACTGTCTGAATAATGGTATCCGGAACACCAGTCCCATCCTTTATTATAGTTGGTAGGCCCTGCCTGAACTGCTCCAAAAGGAACATGAGCTCCGAGGAATACGTGACCATGACCACCGGAGCCTATATATGGATCGACATATCTGGTTAAACTGGTTTTTTCTATAGTACCTGATTTGTTGTTCGTGCAGGAACAGAATAGTATGAACCCTGCAATAAGGAAATATTTGTTCATTATTGATATAAGTATTTATCTGGAAACAATATTCGTACCAATGTTCCGGTTTTTTAAAACTTGCTTATCTAGAATATGTTCTCAAGAACTGAAGGATATTCTTTTACAATTTTAAGGATTAATTCACCAAAAATAGTATTTGCTTATGCAAACCAGCTTCTGGTAAATTTCTCAGATTTATCCTCATGAAATGTTTCATGCAAAAAACCAGTTCAATAAATTTCCTTCTGTTTAACATAGTTTAAAGTATATCTTTTGCATCTGCCTGGCTGTCTGTGTTACTACTGGATTGGAAAACACTGTTCTTTAACATTCCATCCTGCTATTGAAACAAGAGTCTTTTCTTTGACAATCGATGGTGAATATTCAATTGTTATGGTTTTGCTTTCACCCGGTAAAACAGATATATAATTATCACTGAAAAATGAAGGAAGTATTCTTTTTTTTGTCTGATTGTTTACAAGTGATATCCGGTTGAAAAAAGCAACAGGCGAATTCACAGGATTACTAACGCTAACTTCAATTTTTCCCTCAGAAATTTTTTTGATATCAGCTTTTACCAACGCCTGATTCATTTTTTGCAAACCAGAATAATTTCCGGAAGAATCAGGTAACCAGTAAAGGTTGTCGCTCAAAATTTGTTGCCTGACATCCAAAAGACGTACAATCAGGAAAACTCCCTGCTTTTCCCGCAATTTATCGGTTGCACCTTTCACTGAAAAGTATTTTTGGACAGATGTCGGACTTATGTCACAAAATACCTGGCTTAGCAAGGTGTCTTTCCCATTAACATCAACAGCCTTTACCTGAAGCATTACATCGTGCCATAATTGAAAGGTATTATTTATGATCATTATCATTCCATCTGCCGGGCTGCACATTGCATGAAGTGATGCACCGGCATTATGAAGCCCGTAAAGACATGCGTTAGGATCGAGATAATAATCATACATCTGACCACGAAGAGCGGTCCATGGATTTTGCGTTTTCCAGATTATCACCCCGGTATACCAATCCCAGGCATGAGCACTGAAACCTTCGATAAGTGCCCGATATTGATCGTAATTTACCAATTGTGCTTTAAAAGCAAATTCTCTCACATTTGTCGGAGGGCCATATAAATCAATGAACTTTCCGTATCCAAGATCTTTATGGTATTGCCAGACAGAATCGATCTTTCTGGCAGCATATTGAGGAACTACCATATTCTCTTCAGGTATAAAACGTTCCAATGATTCATAATCGCCTGTACCCACATTCCCGATCTCCGAGTTGAAAGGGAAGGAACGATTTTCCCAAAAAGCACTTACAGGTTGAATTGTATATGGGCCATCGCCTGTTCCTCCGATTGAGTTATAGGACATACTGTCAGTATTGGAGTAGGAGAAAAAATAACGGGTCCCGTCAAGTTTGGGTAAAACAGAATCCTTCATAACAGTATAAATATCTTCAGGCGGAACAATTTCATTACCTCCACAGTAAAACGCAAGAGAGGGATGGTTGCGGATCATTTTTACCTGATCAGCTACCGATTCGACGAATAATTGATGATTGTCGGGATATTTACGTCGTGCAAACTGATCGTCTTTTTTCTTCGGATCGATCCAGCGTCCGTTGCAATCTCCGGAAGTCCAGAAATCCTGAATCACAAGTAATCCAAATTTGTCACAGGCGTTATAAAACTCCGGCCTTTCCGTTAAAGCACCTCCCCAGATTCGGATAAGATTTAAATTCATATCACGGTGAAACCTTATTTCCGCATTATAACGTTCGTTAGTAAACCTTAACATTGCATCGGAAACTATCCAGTTTCCTCCTCTTATAAATATTTTTTGACCATTCACCATTACCTGGCTGCTTCGGGTATGATCATTCCAGAGAGTTTGTATTTCCCGTACTCCCATTTGTAGCGATTCCCTGTCCAGTACCTGGTTTGATTCATTAATAAATTCAAAATCAACCTGATACAAAAACTGTTCTCCATATCCGTTGGGCCACCACAATTTAGGATTGACTAAAGTATAGTCGGGCAGATGAACTTCTGCAGTTGATTTTGGTTGAATCGTAATTGCCCCTTTTATTATATTTCCGTCTAATTTGTACTGAAGAACTCCGGTTATGACGGATCCTGTAGGATTTTCTATCTCAGCAGAGGCTTTTATGATGGCTGGTTGCTGGATCTGATCAGGAAATCGCTTACCCGGAACTAGGGTTATGATATGAGGGTTTTTCAGATTAATGAGAGTAGTTTTTTTTATAATCACTTTATCCCAGATACCTGTATTTCTGTCGTGAACAGGTTGAATCCAGTCCCATCCTGCGGGATACTGATGCGAAACATTCCTGGCGATCGTACCGTCACCACCCTGGCCTCCATTGGGATTTCCAACAGGGTCAGGAGGATAAACAATGACTGCCAGACGGTTATTCCCGTTGCCGGCCAACAGCGATGTTATATTATAAGTCTGGCGTAAGAACATTCCAAAATGTGGTTCAGCATTTACCTTATGCCCGTTGAGATAAATATCACACCCGTAATTCACCCCGCGAAAATGAAGCCATACCTGTTCATCGTTTGAATTAACCTTTTCTTTGAAATCTTTTACAAACCAATAGGTGTAATAGTCACGGCCAGTGTCATATATATCAGGAATTTTTTTATTATTCATCCCCCAGAAGGGATCCGGAACGAGCTTGTTATTTAAAAGTGTTGTAAGAACCGTCCCGGGGACAGTTGCCTGTAACCATCCTGACAATTTATACGATGGATTGGATATCTTTTCACCATTTGAGGTCACCTTTGAAACCGAAATACATTTCCAGTCACTATTAAGTTCATAGGCATTCTGAGCTTGTAAACCGGATATTACTAATGTAAGGGCTATCAAGACTGTAATAATTCTTGTTTTCATTGATATGCTGCATGAATAAGGAACTAACAAAAATAACTCCTAACACATAAATTTACAAGTGTTTGAAGCTTTATTAAAAGATAGAATCGATCTTCAGGAAGTCCAGTCATAAAAAGTAAAACTACAAAACAATAATACACCAGATTGTCTTAACCCCCTATAAGTTGGACAAATTAATTAAAAGATTTTAGTACTTCTTGTTTAATGTTTTCGTTATTTTCATTCATCAACCGATTAGCAAAGTTAGCCGTATCTCCGGATTTGTCAAGAGCAAGCCCAGTGTCCGCACAAGCCGACACTCTTGACAATTCCTCTGATACTTGCGCTGTCAGATGCATATCGGATGATAATGATGTGTAATATTCATTCCACTTTTGCATTGGAGTTCTTCTTTTCAGGCTGCCGTGTTTCCTCTTATTGTTATAATGGTCCATATAAGCTTTTAATGTCAGTTTGGCTTCATAATAGCTCTCAAAATCAAAGCGTTTAATGACCTCTCTTTCAAGTATACTGTGGAAAGCTTCAATGTACGAGTTTTCCTCCGGAGTTGCGATGTGGGTGAACTCCTGGTTTGCCTCAAGATAACGGAGATAATGCCTTACTTTATTTGCAATAAACTGTGAACCATTATCATTACGTACGGTAACTCCCTTGAGACCATGAGTAAGATCGATACGACTAATCATTTTTATCAAATCTATTTTTCTTATACTACTCTGGAAGATCCAGTCAATGATCCGACGGGTATAAATATCCATTATTGAAAGCAGATAATAATTTTTACGCTCCCGCCTTACCCAAATGTATTTAATATCCCAGCATAAATACTCCATTGGACGGGTGGCTGTTATTTTGCGAAACTGGACAAATTCTCTCTTCCCATGAGTCTTTATCACTTTCCCAAGTAACAACTGATTTTCATCCATGAGCCGATACACCTTTTTGTGATTTATGATAAAATTCTTATCCTTAAGTTCCGATGTTACATTCTGATAACCATAGCATACAAATTCTCCGCTCACTATTTTCTTGATCTCATCAACAACTTCATTATTGCTGACTTCTGTGCCATCGCTCTTTGTGGTGGTTGTACTTGGGGGTATTCCCTTACGATTATTACTTGGTTTATAGTAATAGCTGCTCCGGGGGAAGTTAACCCATTTAGCAAGCTCTTTCATTGTCCTACTGCCATGATATTGTGTGATAACACTCATCTTGTCTTCGATCCGATAGGAGTTTTTTTTAAAAGCTCAGATTTTACTTCGATCTCCAGAGCTTGTTTAGCAATTATCCTTTTTAGCCGTTCATTCTCCAGTTCCAACTCCCGAAGCACAGGATCAACCCTTTTATGTTTATCCTTCAATCCATAAATGCCTTCATTAAGATATTTGTGTTTCCACCTGGCATATAGCGATGGTGCAATTTGATACTTTCGTAACGTAATGGAATGCCCTTCACGTTCTCCTTCCTGAATGATCGATAATCGTTCTTCAGGTGTAAAATTTCGTCTTGTTCTTGTCATAGTTCCCAAATTTAATCAGACCTAATTTATTTATCAAATTATGTCCAGCTATTTGGGGGGTTAAGACA
>Ga0224523_1000593_pt1 | contig 18016 bp, 15 predicted proteins | sample CFST50metaG_FD_182732 | JGI IMG/M metagenome (GOLD analysis project Ga0224523, IMG submission 182732) | Peat soil microbial communities from Stordalen Mire, Sweden - C.F.S.T50 | ecosystem: Environmental > Terrestrial > Soil > Wetlands > Peat | place: Sweden: Norrbotten County, Stordalen Mire...
GATGTGGAACTATATATTATCTAAAAATATAGGTTTAAAGAAATATAAATTTGAAATTAATTAATTTATAAACAATGAAAGAATACTACTTTCTAAAAGGTAAAGACCAAAATGGTCCTTTTTCAATAGAAGAATTGAAAACCCAAAACTTAACAAGCGAAACATTAATGTGGGTTGAGGGTATGGAAAATTGGGAAAAGTTAAAAGACCTTCCTGACCTAATTCAACAATTGAAACCGAAATCAACACCACCACCGCCCCCTAATGATTTGGAGGAAAAAATTACCAAGACTGAGGTTTCAGGACAATTGAAAATTACTACTGAAAAGTCTCCAAATCCTGCTATTGAAGCAATCAAACCATCAAAGAAAGCATTGACTTGGTTAATAGTTTGGTGTTCTTTTCATCTATTTGCATTATTGATGTCAACTAGCCAAATTAAATTCTTTAATAGTGACGGAAAACCAGAGACTTCTAAATTTTGGCCTTTCGTTGATTTTAGATATGATGTGGTTTCTGAAAAAGGCAGACATTTATTTGAATATGGAAGTATGCCTACAGATGAATATTATGATAGGAATGGTGGTTTTTATGGAATATTTCATGAATATGATTGGTCGGAATTCGCTGTTTACGTTGGCGGTGCATTAATTATATTTTTTCTTTATAGTATTTCAAAAAATAAAAATGAAATACCAAAACAAGCCTGACCGAATAATATTAACCTTTGACAGATCAGTACGTTTATTGAAAAGTTTGCAAACCATGACACGACAGACATATCGCCCAGTTGCTAACTTTATATTGCTTCAATGGCGGGTTAGTTGGAAGTTTATAAAGTAAAAAGGTTTAAAGTTGAAAAGTAAATGAAACAGAAACAATAAGGGTATAAATAAACAGGAAGGATATATGAAAAAAATATTTATTATTTTATCATTTTTAAGTTTAGCTATCATTGCAAATGCACAGTGGCAAAAAACAAGCCTAAGACCAAGCATGGTATCTAGTCTTACTGTTGATGGTAATACCATTTTTGCTGGAACTATGGGAGGATATGGAATATTTTCATCAACAAATAACGGTGTAAGCTGGAACCACCTTGGTTGCGACTCCAATGGAGTTAATTCCAATAGTATTTGGTCTTTAGCATCCAGTGGTAATAATATTTACGCAGGAACGGATTGGGGAGTTTACCTGTCGACCAATAATGGTGTAAGTTGGAATCAAAAAGGTTCTTATGATACCACATATGCTGTGGCACTCAGAGACAATTATCTTTTTGCAGGGACTTATCAAAGTGGAGTATTTTTATCAACAAATAATGGTGCAAATTGGACTTTTGATGGTTTGGCAGGTACTGGAGTGACTTCCTTTGCTTTCAAAGACAGTAATATTTTTGCTGGTACTGCTGGTTCTGGAATATTTCGTTCGACCAATAATGGTACAAGTTGGACAGTAGCTGATACAGGCTCAATATATTCTTGGAATGATGTTAATGCGATACTTATAAATGGAAGCAATATTTTCGAAGCTGTTGGCGGTAACGGAATATTTCGTTCCACAAATAATGGTACAAGCTGGACTGCGGTGAATACAGGTATAGCATTACAAAATAATATCAGTATAAATTCATTAGCAAATGTTGGTAATAATATATTTGCAGGTACTGATGGAGGAGTATATTTAACGACAAATAATGGTGCTAGCTGGCACCCTATAAATACAGGTTTGACTGATACCTCAATCTGGTCTTTAGCATGTAACGGAAGTTATATTTTTGCAGGAACTTCTAATTATAATGGGATATGGAAACGAGCATTATCAGAAGTAATATGTTCTGCATATTTTAGTTTAACTGCCGATACCAATACTCCGCATCATTACATTGCAATAAATAATGCTATTGGTGTTCATCCAATAAAATATGTATGGAGTTGGGGGGATGGAACACACGATACAATTGCCTATCCATCGCATATATACAGCACAGCAGGAAATTATACAATTTGTCTTCAAATTACCGATTCTACAGGATGTACAAACACCTATTGCGATTCTTCTTATTATTTATCCAAATCTCCAAATTCAATAATAACAGTAGATGTGGTTCCTCAAATAATTACAGGAATAAATTTAAAGGAATTATCTAATTCAATAAAGGTTTATCCTAATCCTGCAATAAATAGCGTTACAATTGAAACACAGCAACAATCAACAATTGAAATTTTAAATATACAAGGACAGACAATGTTACAACAACATTTACAGCAAGGAAAAATAAACATTGATATAAGTAGACTTACAAAAGGGGTTTACATTTTGAGGCTGAATAATAATGATAAAACAGTAGTAACAAAGATTGTGAAAGAATAATTAGTGCGGTTCATAAAGTTAAAAAGTAAAAAAATAATTTATAACTTGAGGCTTGTAGCCTGGGTCTTATAAGGACAGTCCGCCAATACATGCAATGATGAACGATATCTATAACTTTAAAATTAAATTAAAAAAAACAAACTATGAAAAAAATAATTTTATTCTTAACAGTTATTCTAACTTGCAGCTTTTCCCTTTTAACTATTAACAGCTTTGCCCAGGCGCCCAATTGGCTATGGGCAAAAGGCAGTACGGTTAGCAGTTCTGTTAACACTGTTGGCAGTGAAGCCAGCGTAGTTGCAACAGATGCATCGGGTAATGTTTACATGGCAGGAATATTCACCACTTCAGTCAACTTTGGCGCTGATACATTAAATAATTTAGGACCGGGTAATATTTTTTTAACAAAGTACGATCCCAACGGAAATGCGCTTTGGGCAAAAAGAGTTAGTGGAACAGGTTATTCTAACCTTTGGGCATATTCCGTTAAGGTTGATGCCTTTGGGAATGTTTATATGGCGGGATATTATAACAAACCTATTATTGTCTTTGATGCAGATACATTAACAAATAAAGATTATACAGGTAATAGCTCTGATATTTTTCTAACCAAATACGATGCAAATGGAAATGTTCTTTGGGCTAAAAGCATAGGTGGAACTCTTTCCGACGAGGCAACTTCTATTGTATTGGATGATTCAGGTAATGTTTATATGGCAGGATATTTTAATAGTCCAACTATAAGTTTTGATGCCATCACTTTAACGAATGATCATGTATTTGGCACTTATCAAAGCGATATATTTCTTGCAAAATTCAATGCTAATGGAAAAGTGTTATGGGCAAACAGGGCTGGTGGTTCGGGTATGGATCAGGCAACTTCTGTAACTGTTGATGCTTCCGGTAATGCTTATTTGGGAGGATGGTATACCGGCGATACTCTTATATTTGCCTCCGATACTTTAATTGCAAGTCAGGGCGGTACCAGTAACTTGTTTCTTGCCAAATACAATACCAATGGAAACATACTTTGGGGAAAAAGTGCAGGTTGCACTGGAGGCGCCGAGGCTATTTCTTACATTGCAGCAAGTGCTGCGGGTAATATTTATGTGGCAGGATTTTTTCACAGTACAACTATTATCTTTGGCACAGATACATTGACAAATAAAAATACTGATTATTCCACTGATATTTTTCTCGTAAAATACAATACCAATGGAAGTGTGCTATGGGCAAAGAATGCTGGAGGTACGGGTACTGATGAGGTATCTTCCATTGCATTGGATACTTCGGGTAATGCTTATGTGTCGGGATATTTTAATAGCGGAACCATAAACTTTGGCACTTTTAGCCTTATAAATGATTATTATAACAATAGCGCTTATGATTTGTTCCTTACTAAATATAATGCCAATGGAAATGTGCTATGGGCTAAGAGCGCAGGAGGAACCGTTTCTGACGAAGCATTTTCCGTTGCTGTTAACCCTTCTGGTAATATTTACCTTGCAGGATGGTTTAACAGTACTTCTCTCGCCTTTGATACCACAACGTTAAAAACAAGCGAAGGTTCTTATTTTCTTGTAAAACTAAAGGATACCCTAATAATTACAAATGTACCATCACTTCTGAATAAAAATAATGGATTAACTGTTTATCCTAACCCTGCAATTAATAATATAACAATTGAAACCCTGCAAAAATCAATAATGGAAATTTTAAATATACAAGGACAGTCAATATTGCAACAACAAATACAGCAAGGAAAAACAGACGTTGACATAAGTGGACTTGCAAAAGGGGTTTACATTTTGAGACTGAATAATAATGATAAGGCAGCAGTAACAAAGATTGTGAAAGAATAAAATAAGTTCATAAAGTGCCTAAAGCCTTGCCTACCGGCAGGCAGGTTTGGAGTACTTAAAGTAAAAAGTTTGAAAAGTAAATGAAAAGAGTAAAGAGTAGCGAGTAAAGAGTTGGGAGAATAAAATAGAAATAATGAGGCCGGGTAAAAAATACAGTGAAAATTGGTTACAGAAAAATAAACAAGGAGGATTTATGAAAAAAATATTTATTATCATATTGCTTGCTATAATTTGCTTGAGAGCAAGCGCACAAACATTAATAGACACTAACAAATTATGGTATGTGGTAGAAGGTGAGGATTTTGGTAATTCCACTACATACGTTTATAAATTTAATGGCGACACTACATTTGGCTCATTTCAGTATAAAAAATTATATGCTGCGGCAGCATATGAATATATAAAAACCTGGAGTTATTCAGATGCAATGAGAGAGGATTCAAATAGCAGAGTATATTTGCATACCAATTCGGGTGATGTTTTATATTATAATTTTAATCTTACTAAAAACGATACATTCATTTTCCGGGGTCATAAAATGTTTGTTGATTCGGTTAGCACAGTATCATTGAATGACAACGAAAAAAGAAAAAGTATTTATTTTTCCGATAGTATTAAATGTGGCGACCAATGGGTAGCAGGAATAGGAAGTACACACGGACTTACTTATGTTGGATTCTTGGGTTGTGAATTTCCTACCCCTCCGCCTAATCTTTATTTGAGTTGCTTTTTTGAGAATGATACACTTAATTATCCGAACACCACAATCAATTACTGCGATCAGGAGGCTATAGGAGTTAACGAAATACAAAATAAGAAAGATATAATACGTATTTTTCCTAATCCCGCCATCGATAATATAACAATAGAAACCCATCAAAAATCAACAATGGAAATTTTAAACATACAAGGACAGACAATTTTACAACAACAAATACAGCAAGGAAAAACAAACATTGATATAAGCGGACTTGCAAAAGGGGTTTATATTTTGAGGCTGAATAATAATGATAAAACAGCAGTGACAAAGATTGTGAAAGAATGAAGAGCATAATGTGTCTTTCGGCTTCGCCTAGGAAACAGTGGTGGTTGAGCGTAGTCGAAACCACTGGAAAAAATACAGCCGAAGCGTTGTCAGAGCGAAGTTGAAGGTGAATGTAATTAAGTTATAAGTAGTAAGTAAAAAACATAAAATAACTATTAACTAAAAACAAAATATATGAAAAAGCTGATCATTCTCGCAGTAAGCATTTTCGTAATGAACAACATTTTTGGACAGGCATGGAGCACTGTTGGAAATGGTGTTAATGGAAGTGTAAGTTCATTTGCCATTTATAATAGCGAACTATATGTTGGCGGGCAATTCTATAATTCAAGTGGTGCTGTACAATATGGCCTGATGAAGTGGACAGGAACTACTTTTGATACATTGCCCGGTACATATTTATTGGGTTCGGGTAGTATTCAAGCAATGGCTGTTTATAATAATGAACTTTATGTGGGTGGAGGGATCAGTAAAAGTCCATATAAGTTCATAGCCAGGTGGAATGGGACTTCATGGAATACAGTGGGAAGCGGGTTTAACTATGCCGTTTACTCTCTTGCCGTATACAATGGAAATTTATACGCAGGTGGAGTAATGGATTCAGCAGGTACAACAGTAGTAAATAGCATAGCAAAATGGAATGGCACTCAATGGCATACTGTTGGAAATGGCATTGTTACTACTGGAATAAGAAGTATAGATGTCATGGCAGTATACAATAATGAATTATACGTTGCCGGTAGTTTTGATTTTCCTGCTATTGGTGGTTCTTGTATTGCTCGGTGGAATGATACGGTCTGGAATAAGCTCGGTTCAAATGGAACAGGTGCAACAATATACGGTATGGGTCAATACAACAATGAACTATATGTAGGCGGTCCTTTCGGCGCAATCGGCGGAATAGCTGCAAATGGAATTGCAAAATGGAACGGAGCAAGTTGGTCGGCTGTTGGAAGCGGGATAAACCCTTCAAGCGAGGATATATTTGCATTGGGAGAATATCATAATGAATTATACGCCGGCGGAGAATTTAGTACGATGAATGGCAACAGCATTAAAAGTATTGCAAGGTATAATGGTTCAATATGGAATTCTGTGGGTTCGGGTGTTGATTCAACAAATATTATTGTCGATACTATCATTCATTTTCCTACGGACACAATGTTCATATATGCCCCCCATACGATAAATGCTTTTCAGGAATTTAATAATGAATTATATGTTGGCGGGAAGTTCAATATGATAGGAGGGATAGCAGCAAAAAGTATTGCGAAGTGGATTACGCCGCTTGGTATAGAAGAAATCCCTCTTTCAAATTTTATTTCGGTTTTCCCAAATCCTGCAAAAAATAATATCACGATTGAAGCCCTTCAAAAATCAACAATGGAAATATTAAATATACAAGGACAGACAATTTTACAACAACAAATACAGCAAGGAAAAACAAACATTGACATAAGCAGGCTTGCAAAAGGAGTTTACATTTTGAGGCTGAATAATAATGATAAGACAGCAGTGACAAAGATTTTGAAAGAATGAAGAGCATAATGTGCCTTTCGGCTTCACTTAGGACACGATGATGTGGTTGAGCGTAGTTGAAACCATCGGGAAAATTACAGCCGAAGCGAAGAGTTGTCTGAGCGCAGCCGAAGACATATATAGTCATGAGTAGCAAGTAAAAAACATAGAATAATTATTAACTAAAAAACAAACAATATGAAAAAACGAATTTATGTATTTCTGTTAACAGCAACTTTTATTTGCATACAAATTTATCAGGTAGCAGCTTGTACCAGGGTTGTGTATCGTGGTCCAAAAGGAACAATAATCACGGCAAGATCGATGGATTGGAAAACAGATACAAAAAGTAATATGTGGCTTTTCCCGAGAGGGATGCAACGTGACGGCGTAACCGGTCCTAATACAGTAAAATGGATGTCAAAATATGGAAGTGTGATCACTTCTTTTGGCGACAATGGCAGTACTGATGGGATGAATGAAAAAGGATTAGTTGCTAATTTGCTATGGCTGGCTGAATCCGAATTTCCGAAAACGGATATAAGCAAACCGGGAATATCTGTGGGAATATGGGTACAATATATTTTAGACAATTTTGGAACAGTCAAAGAAACAGTAAACTTTTTATCAAAAGAAAGTTTTGCTGTTTATTCAGATAAAATGCCGGGTAGCGATCTGAGTGCAACACTTCACATGGCTATTTCGGATACATTAGGCGATAATGCAATTTTTGAATACGTTAAAGGGAAACTGGTTATACACCACGATACATCATACCAGGTCATGACCAATTCACCGATATTTGAAAAACAATTGGCGCTGAATGAATACTGGAAAGAAATAGGAGGAACTACCATGTTACCCGGAACCAATAGGGCCGCCGACAGGTTTGTAAGGGCGTCATTCTATGTAAATGCCATTCCAAAAACTGATAATACACGTATTGCGGTTGCCAGTATGTTCAGCGTTATAAGAAACTGCTCGGTTCCTTATGGGATTTCAACACCATCACAACCCAATATTTCCAGTACAAGATGGAGAACAGTAGCAGACCAAAAAAATAAAGTTTATTATTTTGAGAGCGCATTAACGCCAAATGTTTTTTGGGTTAATCTTAAAGATGTTGATTTTTCAGAAAAAGCAAAAACCAAAAAACTATCTCTTATTAATGGTGAAGTTTATGCAGGCAATGTGGTGAAAGAATTTAAAGATTCTGAACCATTTAAATTTGCAGGCTTATAAAATCCATTCTATTCGACGAAGTCTTGTGGATAGCAGACTTCGTCGAATTAATTAAAAATAGCACAGTTTATCCGCTTGGTTATAAAACTTTAAATCAACACAATTAAATGAAAAAGGCAATTCTTACAATTGTATTTTTAATTATATCAAATACGTTTATGACTTTTGCCTGGTACGGACACCTGAAGTTTAAGCAAATGAACTGGTTTAACAGCCTCGGTTTGGTAAGCATTATTTTCATTAGCTGGGGTATTGCTCTTTTCGAATATTCTTTTCAGGTCCCCGCAAACAGGATTGGTTTTGCCGAGAATGGCGGACCTTTTAATTTATGGCAACTTAAGGTAATTCAGGAAGTGATCACTTTAGTTGTATTTGTGTTTTTTACGCTTATTTTTTTCAAGAATGAAACTTTAAAGATAAATCATTTGATTGGATTTGTTTTTTTAATACTTGCTGTCTTTTTCATCTTTAAAAAATAAAGAAGAAAGAAAATATTAAAAAACTATTTCCTTGAATAAGCATTGCGTAAACGTTAAAATCATTTTTTCCATTTCTTCAAATTATTCTGTTAATAATCCGTTAACATAATTATTACTTTCTTATGATTTTAGTACATTTGCGTTGAAAATTATTTCTATGCGTATAAATATTGTAAACCAATCAAAGCATCCATTGCCTTCGTATGAAACAATTCACTCTGCCGGCATGGACCTGAGAGCCAATCTTGACAAGCCAATAATTTTAAAAACACTCGAACGCGCATTGATACCAACAGGATTATTTATAGAAATCCCTGAAGGTCATGAAGCGCAAATACGCCCAAGAAGCGGTCTGGCTTTTAAAAAAGGAGTTACTGTATTAAACACACCTGGCACTATTGATGCTGATTACCGTGGCGAAATAAAAGTAATACTGATCAACCTTTCAAACGAAGAATTTATTGTTGAGGATGGCGAACGTATTGCACAAATGATCATTGCCCGTCACGAAAGGGCCGAGCTGAATAAAGTGAATGAATTAACCGAAACAACAAGAGGCGCAGGCGGTTTCGGACACACGGGAACAAAGTAATTGGATAGTAATAAAAGAAGAAAAAAATGAAAATAATAATACCAATGGCAGGAATGGGAAAACGTATGAGGCCTCATACGCTGACCATCCCCAAACCATTGATCAGGATAGCAGGGAAACCAATTGTTCAACGACTTGTTGAAGATATTGCCAAGGTCTGCAAAGAAAAAATTGAAGAAATAGCTTTTATCATCGGGGATTTTGGAAAAGAAACGGAAGAGATCCTTTTATCCATTGCTTCGGAAGTTGGTGCTAAAGGAAAAATATTTTACCAGGAAACTCCACTGGGAACAGCACATGCAATATTATGCGCAAAGGAATCATTGAACGGTAAGATCATTGTGGCTTTTGCAGATACATTGTTCAAAGCTGATTTTGTTCTTGATGAATCGCACGATGGAATTATCTGGGTGCATAAAGTAAAAGACCCAAGCGCTTTTGGTGTGGTGAAAACAGATAAAAATGATGTGATCACCGATTTTATTGAAAAACCCAAAACTCATGTTTCTGATCTTGCAATAATTGGTATATATTATTTTAAAGATGGTGAATATTTAAAAAATGAACTTCAGTATCTTATAGATAATGACCTTCAGAAAAATGGAGAGTTTCAACTTACCGATGCGCTTGAAAATATGAAAAAGAAAAATACTTCTTTTTATACAGGTAAAGTTATCGAATGGCTTGATTGCGGCAACAAAGATGCAACCATTCATACCAACAAACGAATTTTAGAATTCCATAAAGGTGAAACGTTAACTCACGATACCGCTGTTATTGAAAATTCAATTATCATTCAACCCTGCTTCATTGGCGCTAATGCTAAAATAATAAATTCGATTATAGGTCCTCATGTATCAATAGGAGAAAATTCAACTATCGATTATTCGGTAATTACGAACAGCATTATTCAATCGAATTCAAAGATCTCATGCGTCAACCTTGATAATTCCATTATCGGAAATTATGTTGAATATTTTGGCAGCAAAAAAGAAGTAAGCATTGGTGACTATACAGTTTTAAGCTAAACGGATGAATATTTTTAAAAAGAAATTATTACCCCTGTTATTTTTGTTGCTGCTGGCTTCCTGTAGTATCTTCAAACACGAAAGAAATAATACAGCGCTTTCTCAAAGCCAGCAATTAAATAACACATCCGATTTCATTGATGCCTGCAAAGAAAAAATTCTCGGGAATTATGATAAGGCAATTGCAGGTTTTTCATCTTGCGCAAAGGCTGATCCATCTAATTCGGGCGCTCTGTATGAATTAGCGGGGATCTATTATTCACAAAAAAACAATAAAGAAGCATTACCACTGATAGAAAAAGCGATAAAGCTTGAGCCTGATAATGTTTGGTACCAGTTGCTTTATGCTGATTTGCTAATAGATGATCATCGCTATAAAGATGCTGTAGCTATTTATGAAAACCTTACAAAAACGCATTCGGATAATATTGAATATTTTTTCAATCTTGCAGAAGGCAATATCTACCTGGGAAAGTACAATGATGCAATTGAGGTATATAATCAGATTGAAAAAAAGATAGGTGTTTCCGAAGATATTTCCCTTCAAAAAGAAAAGATTTATGTAGAGCAAAAAAAGATAGATAAAGCAATAGATGAAATTCAAAAACTGATCAATGCGTTTCCGTCGGAACCGGATTATTACAATTATCTTGCATATCTTTATTTGTCAAACAACATGGCAGATAAAGCATTTGAAGTTTATCAAAAAATAATTTCCCTCGACCCGAACAATGCCAATGTGCATCTTTCTCTTGCCGATTATTACAGGATGAAAGGAGAAAATGAAAAATCGTTTGATGAATTGAAGCATGCTTTTTCAAATCCAAGTCTTGAAGTTGACACAAAGGTTAAGATCCTATTATCATATTACACTTTAACAGAAAGCACTGACAGCCTGAAAGCGCAGGCATATGTGTTGTTAGACCTGTTAATAAAAGCAAATCCATCAGAAGCAAAAGCATATTCTATTTATGCCGATTTTCTATATCGTGATAAAAAAATCAAAGAAGCAAAAGAACAGTATTTAAAAGTAATAGCGCTTGACAGCAGTAAGTATGTTGTGTGGGAACAACTTCTTATGCTGGAATCGGAATTGAATAATAATGCCGCACTCGAAAATGAAAGCGCACGTGCCATGGAATTATTTCCTGATCAGGCCACGGCATACCTTTACAATGGTGCGGCCAACCTTTTATTAAAAAAATATGATAAAGCGATCACTTCATTGAATCACGGAATTCTGCTGGTGGTAAAAGAAGATGATCTGAAAAAGAATTTCTATACCTATTTGGGTGATTCATATTATGGTAAACAAGATTACAAAACAGCTTTTTCCAATTATGATAAAGCCCTTGACGTAGATCCTGAATACGCGTATGTTTTAAATAATTACAGTTACTATCTTGCTCTTCGCGGCGAGAACCTTGATAAGGCTGAAAAAATGGCAAAAAAAGCAGTTGATGCTAATCCTGATAATTCATCTTATCTTGATACATATGGTTGGGTATTGTATAAACATGAAAAATATTCCGATGCAGAAAAATGGATCAAAAAAGCTCTTGATAATAAAGGCGGTTCCAATTCCGCTATTTTAGAGCATTACGGAGATATTATGTTTAAGATGGGAAATATTGATACTGCTTTGGAATATTGGAAAAAAGCAAAAGAAAACGGAACAGGATCGGAATTTTTAGAGAAGAAGATCAATGATAAAAAAATGTATGAATAAATTTTTGAGTGTAGCCGGGGTTGTAATATTTGCGATTATTCTTTCGTGTAATCCGCAAAAACAGATCATCAAAGCACCGATAAAAGAAAAAGGAGCGGATTATCTTTTTGCACAACTACAAAAAAATGAATTTAAATTTAACCAGTTAAATATAAAATTCTCGGCAAGTGTCAGTGTTAATAAAAATAATAATTCATTTAGCGGAAATTTAAGAATAAGGAAAGATAGTGCAATATGGATATCTGTTTCACCTGCATTAGGAATAGAAGCAATGCGTTTGCTTATTACGACAGATTCGGCAAAATTATTAAACCGACTTAATACGACATATTTTGCAGGTGATTTTAAATATATTAATAGTTTATTAAAAACAGATCTGGATTTTGATATGCTTCAGTCGTTTTTAGTGGGAAATGATTTCTCAACTTATGAAAACAATGTCTTTAAGGCATCAGTAGATGGCGGGCAATATTTATTGAGTTCGGTTGGTCGGGGTAAATTGAAAAAATATCTTAAAAATATTGCAGATACATCAAAATTCTTGATCCAGGATATATGGATGGATCCCGATAATTATAAAATCACAAGAGTCCGCATAAAAGATTTGAAAGAAAATCATAAACTTGATGTTGAATTTTCGGATTTTGAAAAAATAGATTCCATGCTTTACCCTAAAAAAATAAATTTTAATATTATAAGTGATAAAACAAAAATAGAGATAAGCATTGATAATTCACGTATCACAATCAATGAACCTTTGGAGTTTCCATTTAATATCAGCAGCAAATATAAAAAAGGAAAAGATCAATAAGCAGCAATAATGAGTTTATTAAAAAAACATATAATTTCTTTTACCGATAATTCAATAATCATCTGTTTAATTTTATTGATGGTTATTTCCAGTATTAATGCATCTGCTCAAAAATCAAAAGAAAAATTACAGGAAGACAAGAAAAAGATCGAATCAGATATTGCTGAAACAAACAAACTTTTATCTGAAACAAAAAAGAATAAACTGATATCTTTAAACCAGTTAATCATATTAAATAATAAAATCAATCAACGCCAGGAGCTTATCGGCACGATCAATACAGAAATCCTTGATATTGACGGGAAGATCAGCAATAATAGCAGAGAAACTTCTAAGTTGTCGGAAAAGCTAAAACAACTTAAAGAAGAATATGCAAAAATGATCGTCTTTGCGTATAAAAATAAAAATGCTTACTCGCGCTTGATGTTTTTATTTGCTTCTTCCGATTTCAATCAGGCTTTTTTAAGATTAAAATATATACAGCAATATAACCGTTACCGGAGGCAGCAAGCCGATCTGATTATGAGAACAGCATTATTGTTAAATGATAAAATAGTGCAATTAAAAGATATTAAAACAGACAAATCAGTATTGTTAAAAAACAATGAATCAGAAAAAACAATACTGGCGCAGGAAAAAGAAGAGAAAAATAATTCTGTGAAAAAATTACAGCAAAAAGAAAAAGAACTGGTTAAAACAATAAAACAGAAAGAGAAAGAAGCAAAAAAACTACAGCAGTCTATTGAAGGGATCATTGCCGAAGAAATAAGAAAAGCTTCAGAAAAAAGCAAAACTGTTGTAAATAAACCCGCTTCGGCAAACTCTGTTCCTGTTTCTAATACATCTAAAGAGCTGGGGCTTTCCGATGCAGATATTAAGCTATCAAATAATTTCGCATCCAACAAAGGAAAGCTTCCATGGCCAACAGAGAAAGGCATTGTTACAAGTACGTTTGGCGTACATCCTCATCCGGTGTTAACGGATATTAAAGTGAAAAACGATGGTATTGATATTTCTGTTAGCCAGGGTTCAAAAGCCAGAGCGGTATTCGATGGGAAAGTAACAGGTGTGGTTTCAATTCCGGGAGCCAACAAGGCCGTGATCATAAGGCATGGCGAATATCTGACTGTTTACTCAAACCTGTCGGATGTTTACGTGAAAACAGGTGATAATGTTAAAACGAAACAAAGTATAGGACTTATATTTACCGATCCCGAAGATTCAAAAACAGAATTTAATTTTCAAGTGTGGTATGGCAAAGTTCTGACCGATCCTTTGAATTGGCTTTCACCAAAGTAATTGCAAAAAGCCATTTGAAAAAAGAAAGCCAATTTGCATTGCTTTATAATTAAATTTAATATTAACTTTGCGTATAAATAAAAATATTTTTTATGGGACGAGAACTATTTCAACCAATGCATCTTTTGCTGATACTTCTTATCGTGCTTTTATTATTTGGCGGGAAAAAAATTCCTGAACTCATGAGGGGAATTGGTAAAGGCGTAAAAGAGTTTAAAGATGCCTCAAAGGGAGATGATGAAAAAGGTAAACCGACTCCCGATGCTGACAAACCTGCTAACGACACCGAGAATCCTAAAAAATAATTACAACGTTCCTGGGTATTTTACTTTTAATACGTCGTATTTTATTAACAACAAGCTGTTGTTGAAAACTTGTTAATAGATTTTAAATTTTCTAAAAAAGTTTGTATCTTGCAAACCAGTAAGTGAAATATTGTAATATTTCCTGACGTTATTAAATTTAAACTCATTCATCACAAATTTACCAAGATATGAATTATCGAAAAATATTGTCATTTGTGGTTTTTGCTGCGCTTTTATCTCAATGTTCCTTTTTAATTGCGCAAACGCGAAAAGATACTTCCAGTATTAAATACACCCCACCGGTTTTTATTAAAGATAATCCAATTACCGCTACCCTTGATAGTCTTTCATTGTTGAAATGTTTTGAAAAGTCCACTTTTACAACGAATAGCAAAACGCTTAACAAATATAATTACGCCGAAGGATTTGTTCCTACATTCAGTGATTCGGTTTATGCACAAAGAATAGCTGTATTAAATGCAAAGTCACCATTTGGTTTGGTATACAATAAAGATGTTAAAGATTTTATTGATCTATATGCCGTTAAGAAAAAACAAATGACCTGCAGGATCATTGGTCTTGCTCAATATTATTTTCCGCTTTTCGAAGAATATTTAAGCAAATACAATATTCCGCTTGAACTTAAATATCTTGCGATCGTTGAATCTGCATTAAACCCTGCGGCTAAATCATGGGCGGGAGCAAATGGATTATGGCAATTCATCTATTCTACAGGGAAAATGTATGGACTTAATGTTACATCATACGTTGATGATCGGTTTGATCCTATTAAAGCTACTATTGCCGCTTGTGAACATTTCAGGGATCTGTATTCTGTTTATAAAGATTGGTCGTTGGTGCTTGCTGCTTATAATTCAGGCCCGGGGAATGTAAATAAAGCAATAAGAAAAGCAAACGGGGAAATGGATTTCTGGAAAATAAAAAAATATTTACCCAAAGAAACACAAGGTTATGTGCCCGCATTTATAGCAGTAAATTACATTATGAATTATTCGGCCGAACATAATTTGTTTCCTGTAGCGCCTGATTTTTTGAGTTTTGAAGTAGATACTATTACAATTAATCAAAAACTCACATTTGATCAGATATCCGAAGGCTTAAATATTTCAAAAGAAAGTGTTGAATATTTAAACCCTTGTTATAAAGAGGGTGTTATACCCGCAACCGGAGATGAAAAATATATTCTTCATTTACCTAAAAAATATATTGGCAATTTTATGGCGAACGAAACAGCTTTGTATTCTTTTAAAACAAAAGCGATGATAGAAGAAGAAAGAATACTTGCCGAAAAACAAAGAGAAATTCACAGGAAAGACTCCCTGCTGGCTTTGCAAAAACTTTATACTTCGAGAAAAAGCAGTATCGCTGATAATACAAAACCATTTTCTTCATCCACCTACACGGTTAAACCGGGAGATGGTCTGAGCATTATCGCTTCAAAGAATAATTGTACCATTGCTCAAATAGAAGAATGGAATAAATTAAAAAACCTGAATATTTACCCGGGACAAAAATTGTTTGTTCAAAACCCTAATACTGCAGTTGCCAAGACAGATAGCAGTGTAGCTAAAACAGAAGTAAAGATTAAAAATAAAGATACAACGACTCTTAAAACCCAACCGGCAACAACAAATAACCTGCAGGCAAATAAAACAAAGTACATTTATCATACTGTTCAGAAAGGTGATTCACTCTGGAGAATTGCCAATCAATATAAAGGTGTAACGGTTGACGAAATAAAAAGGCTGAATAATCTTACCGAGAAAAGCATGCTTTATGTTGGGCAAAAACTTAAAGTTGCTGTAGCAAGCTAATAAACTTTTTTTATAATTAGTTCTTCACTTGTTGTAATTGATGAAGGTGTTAAACCATTCAATATCGGCAGGAATAAACTCTTGCATAAATAGTTTCTTTTTAGTTGTTTAGTTATTCAGTTATTAGGTTATTGAGTTCTTAGTTCGTTGTTCGTAGTTATTAGTTCTTAGTTCATTAAAACTTAAGTATTTCTTTTTTATCAGTTGACTAAAGTCAACGGCATTTAATTAATTATTTCAATTAGCTTCCGGTTGGATCTCTGTTGGCTTTAGCCAACTGAAAAATTGTTTGCCAATAACAGCGTTAAACAAAATGCGTAATTATCCAGTAAAAAAATTAACGCTGTATTTTTTTCATTTAATCATAGGCAGATACTTTTCACGATTCTCAATAATTACCCAAAGTTCTATTCCGAACAGTACAAGTGCTACGGGCAGTCCTGATGGTGCAATTAGAATGTGAGTTAAAAGTATTCCTATAAGAACTGGAAAAATAATTATTGCACCAAGTGCCCTAAATTTATTGGTGATGAAAAGTACGCCGCCAATAATTTCTGCAACTGCAATAAGAGGCATTAGCCAGCCAATATCCATAAGCGCTGTCATTAATTTCATCATGTTTTCGGACATATCTTTGGGCATGGGCATATAATTAAAAAATTTATTCAGTCCTGAGTTAATGAACATCAGTCCGAAAAGGAGGCTTACAACAAATAGAATTTTCTTTTTCATGGTTTTTGTTTTTTATTTGTTTACAAATATAGTCATTGTCATTTTATAGAACGAGCCTGTCAGATAACTTTAAAACTGTTGTGTCTGCCAATGGTACACCACTGCTTTTATTTTAAACTCCCAACTCACTACTTATTACTCTTTTCACTTACTTCACACCTGCCCTTGCACAAGATTACGCCGGGCGGAGGAAATTAGCTATATGAGCAATTGTTATTTTTATGGCCTTATCAGTTGCCAATTATTATAAGTTTGTCTGTCGTATAAGTTTTATTGTCTTGCATCAATTGCAAAAAGTAAAATCCATTTGGTAAGTAATCACGCTGCAAAATGATTGTTTGACCTGAAATATTTCTCATTTGTTTTACTTGTTGTCCGCAAAAATTGAAGATTGTTAAGGTTGCATCTTTTAGAATTTTGTCGGTATGAATGTTCGTCTGTTTGGAAAAGGGGTTAGGTGAGATTTGAAATGAAAATTTATTCTCCTTTTCATCAATACCAGTGATGAGTGAAGTGCAAGTCATTGCTGTTGGTGGAAAAACAGGAATAGAATTTACCTTTACACAGTTTAAACCACAACCTACTTCAAAAAGAGGCACTAAATCTGTTAAAAGCCCAAAAGTACTGCCTATACCTTCAATAATTGAAACATACCCTGAATCTGATGAAGTAGGAGGCGTAGTTCCGATAGCCCATAACCAAAACCTTTTATGATATTGACCGCCAACTAAAATGGAATCAATCTTAGAAACATAATTCTTTTCGGAGTAAACTATTGCAGAAACAGGAAGTGTATCACCTAAGCTTAAGTTAAAATTATAAAGCAAAGATTCCTGTGTTGATGGGGGTTGAAAGATAAATACTTTTCGTAAGCTAATATCTTGCCTAATTGCTCCTTCGAATGAAGGACTGTGATAATAAGTATTGGATGGGGAACAACCTGGCGGGCAATTCGGTGTTCCATTAATATAATCTGTCCTGCTGTAACTTAAATAAAGTTTTTGATAAGTGTAGGAACCAATAGTCGTATCGCCATTAAGCGAATCCTGACTGTCTTTGATAAAAAGACATTCACCATTATCGCTGGAACAGCAACACCCCCCCCGGATATCCACCACATGCTGTTCGCCAAACAGCATTGGCACTGGGAAATGGATGGTAAACAT
>Ga0224523_1000596_pt1 | contig 17982 bp, 9 predicted proteins | sample CFST50metaG_FD_182732 | JGI IMG/M metagenome (GOLD analysis project Ga0224523, IMG submission 182732) | Peat soil microbial communities from Stordalen Mire, Sweden - C.F.S.T50 | ecosystem: Environmental > Terrestrial > Soil > Wetlands > Peat | place: Sweden: Norrbotten County, Stordalen Mire...
TGACGATCATGAAAACTACACTTATCATTACCGCAGGCCCTCGTTTCCACTTGCCGGAATTGATGGGGTTTTGGGGCTTGAATACAGGTTGTACAAATATCCTTTTACTGCAGGGTTTGAATATAAACCCTTTGCCGAACTTGGCGGGCGCAGGATATTTCGTTTGGACCTGTGGGATTTTGGAGTAGTTATAAAATACACTTTCAGTAAATAAAAGAAATGTCATTCATAGTCATTGGTCATTAGTCATTAATGGTCATTGAAAAGGAAAAGGAAAATTTATAAATTAAACTAAAACATAAGAAAAATGAAAAGAACACTTTTAATCATAGCTATTGCAACAATAGCCTGCAGTGGCTTTGCACAAAACACAAAAAAAGATTCGTTAAGAAAAGATGATGGCATTAAAACCATTTTCGGAAATAAGAAAATAAGCCATGGAGGCTATGGCGCTTTTACCATTGGTTACTCGCAGATTGACGGTAAAGATGCTTTTATTACAGGAGGGCGCGGGGCCTGGGTGATAGGGCATTCATTTGCCCTTGGAATTGGCGGCAGCGGATTTGCAAATGATATGTATTTCGACAATTCTCCCGGATCGCAGGAATACAGCCTTGAAGGTGGATACGGTGGACTGGTGCTGGAACCCATACTATTGCCAAAATTCCCGGTGCATCTTTCTTTTCCATGCCTTATTGGCGCAGGAGGAGTAGCGTATATACATTCAACCTATAATGACAATTTTGATTCGGATATGTACGTTGAGGCTTCCAATGCATTTCTTGTGGCCGAGCCTACTGTTGAACTTGAAATAAACCTGCTTCGCTTTGTGCGGCTGGCTTTATCGGCTTCATATCGCTTTACAACCCCTACGCACATCATAAACAAACCCAATGACGTGTTGAATGGTTACAATTATGGCTTTACACTTAAGTTTGGGAAGTTTTGAGAAGCCGTAATTTTATTCTTTCACAAACTTCTTCACTTTGACACCTTTTTCTGTTCTAATCTTTACCAAATAGACCCCTGCGGGCAATGCCGAAACATCAATTTCGGTTTTGATATCACTAGTTGCATGGGTTTTTATTAACTGCCCCGTTATGTTATGGATTTCTACTATTGATTTTAGCGGAGTTTCAATAGTGAGAAGTCCGGTGACGGGGTTGGGATAAAGATGAAAATTTATTGATTCTTCTGTTTCAACAGTGGATGTTAAAAGTACAATATTTGATACTACTGTATTCGTTATCACCGGTGCATTATTGTCAAAATAAATAGCAGCATTATTTGTAATAGAATCGCCAACATTCAAATTGGAGTAAGGCGTTATCATGTATTTCACATAACCATTACTCAATATTTGGTTGGCGCCACTGTCGGGCAACATGATATTATTAAATTTCCATTCAATATCATTTCCATTCGAAATGCTAAGTGAGTAAGGATGGCTCGCGCTGATCATTTTAAATGTTGACATCTTTAGTTTAGGACTGATGGTGTCGCGCACTTTTACAACAATGGCAGTGTCGTTGCCTGTGTTTTGAAAATGCACGGTATATGTCAAAGGTGTTCCGGTTATGACCTGGTGTATTGACAGATCGGTATTGGGTTCTACTTCTTTAAAATTCGGATCCCATGAACCTGTATAAACCTGGTTAATGGTATCATAATTATTGGTTGGAACGGTATCGTTAATAATAGGGTATCCTGTTGCAATTACCCGGAAATATTGACCTATCACAGCATTGGTATCAAATCCGCCCATATTAAAGTAGCGATCCTCTGTAGGCAGCAGATCATGATATTGCCATATAAGTGTATCTCCAATCATTGACAGAACAGTATCATTATTTACAAACAGATTGTAGGTGCCAATATAATCGAACAAACTATCGAATTCGATTTTTATTATACCATTCAGTGTATCTGTTCCCGCATTAATGTAATGAATAGTGTAAGATCCAATGCCTCCCGGAGTTCCATAAATGTACGGAGGACCCCACCAATATGCAGTTCCACAATCATGAGTACAGTAATATTGACTTATTGGCGTAATATCCACTTTCAGATCGGTAACATTTGGCATACCATGTAATCCAACATCCAAAGTGTTTGTACCGGTATAACCACTAAAGAAAACATTCGGGTTGGTTGTTTGTGTATAATAGGGTACATTGTTTTGGGTGACATTAAAATTTCCCTGTCCGATATAAGCAGTGTATGTAGTATCAAAAATGTATGAAAACACGGAATCGGCAGGTGTGATATTAACCATGGAATGAAGCATATTATTTTCTCCGGGTTCTCTAAAGCTGTTTGCATTTAGGTCGTTGAAAACGGTTCCATTTAAGATGTTATAAGGACAGTTATTTACAGTGATCATAAAAGTGGTCTGCGAATAATTACAAACAGCATAATTATCGCTTGTCACAGTGGTATAGATTGTAGATGATGGCGACATTACCACGGTATTGCCTGTGTGTTGTGACATATCAGAACTAAACCAGGTATACGCATTACCGCTATCACCATGGACTGTAATTATTGTACTCATGCCATTACAGATAGTAAAATTCTGCGCTGTTGAAGTAACATAAATTGAATCATACACCGTCGGTTTAATGAAAGAAACATTTATAGAAGCATTGGCTTGAGCACCCAAATTATCAGTTACAACTACTGTATATGAAAATGAAGTATCATGCGGGAAACTATTTGGAGGGATACAGCCTGCTTGCCAGGTAGTATCATCGCTTAACCACAAAGATGGGCTCCATTGGTAATGATAAGGATATTGGCCTCCTGTTGGTTCAGCGTAAATTATTTCATAATGCCCAATACAAAGTTTCATGCTGTCTCCATTAGGAATGGTAACATTCAGTTGTTGGGAAAATCCATTAAAAGAAATGGCGAAAAGGAATAAAACAAAAAAAACTTTGCAGAAGAGTTTCATGATTGCAATGATTAGTTTATCGTTAATGTTTTATCAAAGCAGACGTTATATTATTTATCGGTTGCCTATTTCTTTTTTCTTTAATACAATTTTACTTGTTTTTTTTCTATTCTTTCACAAACTTCTTCACTGCAATTCCCTTTTCCGTCCTTACTTCGACAATATACATCCCTGCCGGCAATGCTGAAACATCAATATTTGTTTTAGTATTGTAAGTTTCAAAAGTCTTTATCAATTGGCCGTGGATGGAAAGGATTTCAAAAGTGGCTTTTTGTGGCGTTTCGATTGTCATGATATCTGCGGCAGGATTGGGATAAAGTGAAATTGCGGATAAGCTTATTGATTCATTTATTCCGTTGCTGCTGTTTAATTTTGTTAAAAAAACGTCAACAGAATCGCCGGTACTATTTGTATTTAATAACGTGGTACCACCAAAGTTTATGGAAGGACTATAAAAACCTCCGGCTAAATATACCGCCCCTGATGCATCAACCGCAGCAGAATATGCCCTATCGCTACTATTCCCACCTGCTCCTTTGGCCCAAAGCACATTTCCATTTGTGTCGTATTTAGAAATAGATATATCGGGAGAACCAGTGCTTGCCAGGGTAATAGTATCAATGATAGTGGTGGAACCGCTATACCATCCTGCCAAATACGAATTTCCTGAAATATCAACAGCAACAGAACAACCCCAATCGGTACCATTTCCACCTTCACTTTTTGCCCAAACCACATTTCCAATAGCATTATATTTCACAAGAAAAATATCACCAAACCCAATAATAGTATTAGTTAGAGTTGTGCTGCCAAAGCTGATAGTAGAGCCATAAAAATATCCCGTTATAAATATATTTCCCGATGTATCCGTTGCAACAGAATTAGATTCATCACTACTTGTTTCGCCGGTGCTTGTTGCCCAAAGAACATTTCCATTAGCATCATATTTAGCAAGGAAAATATCACCATTGCCTACGGATGCATTGGTCAAAATAGTGGTGCCGAAAATGATATAAGAACTATCAAAAAACCCTGTTAAATAAGCATTTCCTGAAGCATCAACAGCCACAGATGTTGCCTGTTCATAATTATCTCCACCTATGCTTTTTGCCCAATGAACATTTCCTGCGGTATCATATTTCACGATGAAAATGTCTTGCCAACCCGCACTTGTCAATGTAATGGTGTCGAATATTATATTGGGGGCTTGAAAATATCCGGCAATAAATAAATCGCCCGAAGCATTCAAAGCAACGGAATTAACCCTGTCATCACCAATCCCACCAACACTTTTGGCCCATTTTAAATTTCCATTTGCGTCGTATTTTGTCAGAAAAATATCGGCATTAAAAAGGCCCGCATTTGCATTTGTAAAAGTAATGCTATCGAAGGATATGGTGGAACTGGCATAACAACCGCCCAGAAAGACATTGCCTGAAGCATCGACCGCTACTGAAGTGGCCCAACAATCATTATCTCTGCCCCCAGCACTTTTTGCCCAGAGAACATTTCCGGCAGGATCATATTTCACTAGAAAAAAATTACTTCGCGCGGCATTTGTCAGGGTGGTTGTTCCAAAAGTGATGCTTGGGCTTAGGAAATATCCTGCAAGATAAGAATTTCCAATAGCATCGACGGCTACAGAATATGCCTCATCGTAGCTTGTACCTCCAGCGCTTCTTGCCCATTCCCAGTCAGGCGTTTGGGCATCTGCGAAGACTACAAAGCTTACAAATATTGAAATAAGCAATAGCTTTTTCATGGTTAAAATTATCATTTAACTTATAATAACAATCCCTTTAATTTTCATCCCTGGCTTTTCCATAATCATTTCTAAACTATTACAGGCAAAGCATATTTTAGGCATTATAATCATTTCCGCTTTCCTTATAATCATTTCCGCAATCCATGAAATGATTTCCGTAATCATTATAACGATTTCCGCAATCCATGTAATGATTTACGAATTCCTTGTAATCTTTTCTGCAATCATTATAATGATTTCCGCAATCATTGTAATCATTTCCGCAATCCATGAAATGATTTCCGCAATCATTAGAATGATTTCCGCATTCCTTATAATCAATTCCGCAAGCGTTATAATACTTGCGGAATTCACTATGATTTATGTGTTATTCGGTGTTATATTAAGATGCTAAATCCTTACGTATGCATCAACGCCACTTATACTGTCGCTAAAGATGTTTCTCATAGTATAACCACGTAAACCCATTCGCTCCAATCGTAATGAGTTTCTTTACCATGCACGAAAGCTGCTTTATGCTTAGCATTAATAGCCGTTTGCGTCGCTTTCTTTTCAACTTTGGTAGTGGGAGCATTGCCTTTCGATTTGCGCCCTACCGGAACAATTGAAGCTTCACGAAAAGCATATATGTGTGCGCTTTCAAGGTTGCTTAAATGTAAGTAATTTTCAAGGGTAATAAGTTTCTCCTCAAACACTGTTGGTGGAACGCCTTTGGCCGATGTCATTCCATACTGGCGGATATAACCTGCATATTTAGCAACTGCTTTAGTTGATATATCAACAGCACCCGGCCCAGCCTGCTCTACTTTAAAGCGAAGCTCAGTGGGGCTTTTCGGTTTTTTAAGCTTATAGCCGCTTTGCTGCACCAGGTTGATGCCGGCATCCACGCTTCCGGCTGCTGTTGCCGCATCGCGTGCCGCACTTTGTATGAAAGCGGCATTTTTATTGTATGCTGCGATCAAAATGATCTTTTTTGAATCTACCTGTTGTTTGGTTGCCGTGGGGGGCGAAGCTTTAAATTTGGTGTAAAAGGTTTGCAGCGTTGAACACATTCCGTGTACAGTGCTGTCATTAACGGGAATGCCTGCCAACAAAGGATTTCCTGTGGTTTGCTGCAACATACCGGCTTGCATCAGGTCGGTAAGTTTCATCTTCAAATTAATCTTTAGAACGGTGAGTAATGATATGTTCTTTAACTCTGTCATAATGATAATATTTAGGATAGTACAAAGTTAAAAAAATAACAAATACATAATTGAAAATTTTAAGTTTATATTTTATTTGTGCTTTATTGCGGGCAGCGTAACATAGAAAAATAAAGGCTATATCGAATTATTAGCTCCAATTGTTTCATGTGTTTTTTTAGAAAAGTTTTAAAACGAACTTTTTCTCTTCAGCACAGCTTAGGAGTAGGGGATTCATTTCTTTTTCGCTTCGAAGCTAAGAGGAATTAAACACAACAGAAATTAAAAACTTCAATCTGCTGGCATTGCAGCCTTTTTACGCGTGATTCAATTATAATTATTTTGGCAAACAGCATTTTTTACTGTAAATTTGTTGGGTCATTATCGTATTAATGAAAAAAATCCTCCTTTTAATATTAATAGCTGTTTTTACACCACTTTTTATATTGGCGCAATCGCCATTGTGGATGCGGAGCGCAGGGGGAACTGCTGCCGATGAGGGTTTGGACATTTCGATTGATGCGGCCAATAATACTTACACTACCGGATTCTTCAGCGGCACGGCCACTTTTGCTTATGGCGTTTCGCTGAATGCAAGTGGAGCTACAGATATTTTTGTTGCAAAAGTCAACGACCTTGGCGTTCTGCAATGGGTGATAAAAGCTGGAGGAATGGGTCCTGACCGCGGCCTGGCAATCAAGGCCGACGCAGCGGGCAATTGCTATGTGAGCGGTTATTATTATGGAACAGCAACTTTTGGAAGTTCGGTAATAACCTCCGTGGGTGGCTCGCAGGATGTTTTTATAGCAAAATATAATACCAACGGTGTTTTGCAATGGGTAGTGAGCGCCGGCGGCCCCGGAGGCGAATCTGGAAATGGAATAACGGTGGATAATTCGGGGAATGTTTTTGTTACAGGACAGTTTTCGGGTTCAGCATGGTTTGGTTCCACAATGCTTACCAGTACTGTTGATCCTTCAACAATGCTATCGTCGATTGATGTTTTTACAGCAAAACTTGATGTTTCCGGCAATTTTATATGGGCCAAAAAAGGTTCGGCAATCAATACCGACCGCGGGCTTGATGTGGCTACTGACCCTTCGGGAAATGTTTACGTAGTAGGGCAGTTTTCGGATACGATAACTTTCGACAATGTGCATGATAACAACATGTACAATGCTATTTTTTTAATAAAATATGATAATGGCGGGGCCGAACAATGGTTCAGGAAAATTGGCGGAAGCACTTTGAATATTGCCTATGGAATAGCTGTTGATATAAATTCAAATATTTATCTGACTGGGGATTTCCAGGGTACCATGATATTTTACGGACCTCCTGATGTGCAACTCACAAACACTTATCCGAACAATATTTTTGTTGCCAAATATGATAACACAGGAACTTTCGTGTGGGGGCAGGCTGATGGCTCGCTTTCGGAAGTTTCGTCAAGGAACATTGCATTGGATGATTCAGCCAATGTTTATTTAGTTGGCAATTTCAGATGCACTTTTTCGGAATACGCCGATGTGTTTGGACAGGGAACATTTAATTCCGTTGGGTTCAAAGATATTTTTGTTACAAAATATAATGTGAACGGTCAACGAAAATGGATGCGGCAGGGTGGAGGGCAGGAAGAGGATTTCGGGGCGGGAATTGCAGTAAATACTTATGGAAAGCCAATAATTACGGGCACATTCAACGATAAGGTTTTGTTTGCATGCTCCAACAATTTTACATATCCTAACAACCATTATTTCCCGGGCCTGATGAACCCTGCTTATGTGGGTGTTTATTGCAACGACAATTTTTATGGTAATTATTGCTGTATAAATTCGGTTGGCAATTCCGACATCTTAATTGCCAAAGCCATCGACCTTACAAGGCAGCCCTATGATTATTATATGCGACAGGCAGGCAATTGTTCTCGGCCTTATGTTGGGAGCTGCATAAATGATCTTGACCATCCGCAGTATGGCCTTGATAATTACTGCCTGGGAGATTCGGTTGATGCTTGTGGGTATATAAATTTACATGGAGCTACCAATACTTCCAGCTTAAACCCGGGAACAAACAGCCCGGGGCCGTATTTTACCTGGCATTGGTCGAATGGCAGCAATAACAGTAATATCAATGTAATTTCATCTGGTAGTTATGCAGTCACCATAACTTCACAGGATGGTTGCTACACAAGCAATGATACTATTTACGCCACTATTCACCCTTTGCCGGCAGCGCCCTTGATCAGTGATGATTATGTTGTAAATACAAATGCCTTATATCCCCAGCCTATACATATTTGTTTCCCGCAGGACGTTTCCCTTACGGGAACGTCTTCCACACCATGGTTTTACTGGACAAATACTACGGGTGATTTCATTGATAGTGCACTTAGCATAACCGTGAATACAAGCGGGTGGTACCACTTTTTGGTAGTAGATAGCTTTGGTTGCAGCAAGGAAAATTTTGTGCATGTGATTGTCGATATGCCTTTAACACCGCTACATCCAGGCATTATGCTACTCAACGATGCGGATCATAACGACAGCATTGAGATATGCATGGGCGGCCTTTTCACGGTATTATTGTTTGACTCTATTACAAACTCTGTAGGTAACTATATTTGCATTACCGATGCAAGTACAACATTTACGGTGACTCCAACAATAACAAATTTCAGCGATTGTTTCACCTGGCTCAATTGTTTACCCACCCAGTCGGGATATTACCATGTGTTGGCTCAACTAATAAGGGTGAATAGCTGCTATTCGGACACTTTTTTGCTGAGCAAAACAATTTATGTTACTGTTGATTCATTGCCGGTAATTAATATGCATATTTCCGGCAATACACTTATGTGCCCTGGAGATACTACCATTTTAACAGCAAGCGGAGCGCCAAACTATTATTGGCAGGGGCCGGGAATAATAGGCAATCCAAATTATGCAAGCATTTCAGTTCATTTACCGGGGAACTACCAGGTCAGCAGCTCAGTGATTGATTCCAATGGTTGTGTGGGGCATGGAAATGGAAATGTTAATGTTGTAATTAAATCTTCACCGGTAATTACCATGGTTCCTTCCAATGGAATTATATGTTCTAATGATTCGGTTTTGCTTCATTGTTCCGGCAGTGGCAATTTTCAATGGTATGGAACAGGGGGATTTGTTGGCAACAATTCGTCCTCGGTTTATATTTCTGTTCCGGGAATTTATTATTGTGTACTTTCCGATACGGCAGGTTGTGTGCTTGCTTCAAACAGTGTGGAAGTACTGAATTTTGCCACACCTTATCTGATTACTACGCCTTCAGCCTTTTTATGCCCGGGTGGAAGCGTTAACATTCAGGCAATAACAGCAGCCGGAAGTGTTGTACAATGGCAACCTCCTTTAAATGGCAGCAATCTGACACAAACCGTAACTTCGGCCGGAACATATTATTGTAACATCTCGTTGTGTGGTATTACAACTTATGCAAATGCGATAATCACTCCTGACACCCCCCTTGCAGTGATTACTCCTGCAGGGCCGTTGCAGATATGTCCCGGAGATTCGGTAAGCTTAACAGCAAATGCAGGCATGGCTACTTACCATTGGTCAGAATCAGCTTCGTCGAGCCAGTACATGGTTGTCAGCAATGCAGGTATCTATACTTTAACAACAACTGATGCTATTGGTTGCTCAGCAACTGATAATATTTTAATTTCGTACCCTGCAGCCAATGCAGGAACTGATCAGACCATTTGCACCGGCCAATCGGCAATACTTACTGCAAGTGGTGGCGGATCTTATCTTTGGAGCAACGACTCAACCAGTGCATCCATTACGGTTAGTCCTATTGTAACAACTACTTTCAATGTTACTGTTTCTTTTACCGGTTGTTCTGCTTCAGACAGTGTTGTTGTAACCGTTAACCCGCGCCCAATAGCCAATGCCGGTGCAGATGAGGGCATTTGTGTTGGGCAGACAGCTTTTCTAACAGCCACAGGTGGCGGGACATATAACTGGAATTCCGGGGCCGGCACTGATACAACCACAGTCTCACCAACAATTACAACGGTGTATATTGTTACAATTACAAGTTTGGGATGTACTGAGGCCGACACAGTGCTTATAACTGTTAACCCAAATCCAACGGCTAATGCAGGTGTTAGCCATGCTATTTGTGTTGGCCAGTCAGCAATATTGACTGCAACAGGAGGAGGTGATTACTTGTGGAACTCAAGCGATACATTGGCGGTCATCACTGTTAGTCCGGCCTTAAGTTCGGTTTATACTGTAACTGTAACAGATGGAAACGGATGCTCATCTTCATCCGGTGTTTCAATTACAGTAAACCCTTTACCGATAATTCAAGTCAGCCCTGATCCGGCTGAAATATGCCAGGGGAATTCAATTGCATTAACAGCAAGCGGTGGGGCAACTTATGTTTGGTCGCCTTCAGCAGGATTGGATACCACCAATGGTGCTACTGTGATTGCAACTCCTGTATCCAGTACAAATTATATAGTAAGCGTTACTTCAAATTTTGGCTGTTCTGATTCAACATTAGTGACCATCACCGTTGATTCTTCATTTAATGTGAATATCGGCATGAATACGGTAATATGTCATGACAGTTCAATTACACTTAATGCGGGTGTTCCAAATGCTGAATATTTATGGTCGACAGGCGAAACAAATCAGGTAATATCCGTTTCTTCTCCGGGGACATATTGGGTTAGTGTAACCAATGGTGCCTGCAATGATATTGATTCGGTTGACCTGCAAACGCCACCGGATTTACAGTTGGGTGAGGATGTTTCATTGTGCAATGAAGAGGAGCTTGTTCTTAAAACGGATATTGTGGCCTCATCATATTTGTGGTCGACAAATCAAACAACTCCTGAAATTATTGTTCAGGAGCCCGGGCAATATTGGTTAACATTAGAATTTGATAACTGCAAGCTATCGGATACGATCAACGTTACGGGAGAATACATGAATCTTTATGTCCCAAATGCTTTTACACCAAGGAAAGATGGGGTAAATGATATATTTATGCCTAAGGGGGAAGGAATAACAACCTTCAACATGAAAATATTTGACAGATGGGGTGACATGATTTTTGAGACCACAGATATTGAAACCGGGTGGAATGGTGTTTACAAAAACAGGATTGTCGAAGCCGGTATTTATGTGTGGGTAATAAACTACAGAACTATTTGTACCGGCGACAACGAATTTCGCAAAACTGGGCATGTTATGGTACTCAGATAAAAAATACCTCCTTTAAAAGAAAATGGCAGATTGACATTTTTTAAGACAAATCCTCCTTCAAAGCCAAGAAGGCATATTAAAATAAACTAAAAAAACTTTTTTCATTATTTTCGTTTCCGTAGTTTATTTTAATATACCTTTGCCGAAAATTACTTTTACATGAAAGAGATCATTGAGAAAGTATCAGTGCTTTACATGAAGTATGGTATAAAAAGCGTCACTATGGACGATGTGGCAAGGGAGCTTGGCATTTCCAAAAAAACCCTTTACCAGTATTTCACCGACAAGGATGACCTTGTAAAAAAAGTGGTGGATTACCAGATGGACCGCCAACACGAATGTATGAAAGATTTTGCTTCGGCTAAGGTGAACGCCATTGAAGAATTGTTGATGGTAAGCAAATTAATTGCAGATTTCCTAAAAAGTGTCAATCCTTCTGTGACTTACGATATTCAGAAATATTATCCTGAAATATGGAAAAATATTTCCTCCGACAGAAGGGATCATATTTATAACCAGATTGCAGATAATATGAAAAGGGGTATTAAAGAAGGCCTTTACAGGAAAGACCTTATCATTGACATCATTGCCCACATTTATCTTTTCAGGCTTGAGAATGCGCAAATGCTTGACATTATAAATGAGAACAAATATACATACGAAGAAATTTTCAACACTTTTTTTAGCTACCATATCAGGGGGATAGCAAACCAAAAAGGTATAGCATATTTAGAAAGTAAAATGAAATAAAGATTAAATGGAAAAGAAAACAATCAACGGGTGAGGGTTCCACTTAACAGTTTTTTTCGGGCACTCAACGATTTCACAGAATACAGTACAATACAATAAAATAATTTTGACAAAAAATAATTTAGGAGGGAATAAAATGAAGAGAAAAAACATTTTGCTTTTTGCATTGCTCTTCCTGGCTTTTAATATAAGTCGTGCACAAACGGCCAAGGACAGCGTAGTTTCGTTCACGCTGAAAGCCGCACAGGAATACGCTTTGAAGAACAGCCCGGTTATAAAGAACGCCAACCTTGACGTGGAAAGCGCCAAAAAGAAAATATGGGAAACAACCGCCATTGGCCTGCCACAGGTGAATTCGAAACTGGCTTTCTCGTACGAGGTGACTGTGCCCGATAAAATAAAGGAGTTTTCAAGTCTTACAGGACTTGGAACATGGATGTATTATGCCGATTCATATTTAGCAGCTACTTCAGGCAGCCCGGCCTTTGGTCATGTTCCTCCTCCAGATCCGAATGCAACAACGCCTACTGACAACCAAATGAAATGGGGCCTTACATATGATGTGACATTAACTGAGCTCCTTTTTAATGCATCCTATATAGTCGGTCTTGAGTCGACCAAAATTTTCAAAGAATATTCAGACAAGAATGTGGTCAAATCACAGAACGACATCACCGAGCTTGTTACCAATGCTTACTACCTGGTACTGATAGCCGAAGAAAATAAAAGTATACTCGACACAAGTTATGCAAACACCCAGAAAATTCTGGATTACATTACAGGTGTAAATAAAGAGGGATTGAATGAGAACACCGACATCGACCAGATGCAACTCACGGTAAGCACAATTAAGAATGCCCTTGAAATGGTTAACAGCCAGATTGAGGTAGCAAAAAATCTTTTGAAATATCAAATGGGCGTTGATTTTAATAAAGACATTGTCCTTACCGACGATCTTGAATCACTGCTTTCAACCAGCGACCTGGCAAGTTTGGCAACAAAGGATTTTAAGGTGGAAAGCAACACAGATTATGCCATCATGGATGTGTCGGTAAAACTATCCAAAGCCAGTGTAAAACTTCAAAAATCTTCTCTGTTGCCTGATATAGCAGCTTATTATAACCATAACTGGAATTTCAATAAGAACTCTTTTACATTCACACCTCCAGATATGATAGGCGTAAGCATGAATATTCCAATTTTTGGAAGCGGCATGAAACTGGCAAAGATCAGCGAAGCTAAAATTGCGCTCGACAAAGCACAAAACCTGAAACTTCAGGTTGCATCGGGGTTACAGACCTCATTCACCAACGATAAAGCCTTGTTCATTTCGGCTTTTAATAATTATACAACAAAAAAGAAAAACGTTGTTCTTGCAGAAAAAATTTACAAAAAAAACATAGTCAAATATAAAGAAGGAGTTATCGGCAGCCTTGAGCTTACACTTGCACAAAATCAGTATCTGCAGGCTCAGTCAGATTATTATACCTCAATAATCGACCTGTCGGCTTCGAAATCAAAACTTGAAAAAATATTGAAATAAGCTGAAGGCTTATAAATAAAATTAAATAATAAAACACATAGAAAAATGAAAAAGATAGCCCTCATCGCAATCATCAGTTTATTGATATACTCATGCACAACTGATAATAAAAGCAAACTGGAAAAGCTGAAAAAACAACATGATGAAATTACTCAGCAAATAAAAGATCTTGAACTAATAATAGCTAAAGAGAACGGAAAAGACACAAGCAAAGTGGCAATTGTTGCAGTGGCCGACCTTAAGGCCGAAGAATTCAAGCATTATCTTGAAGTGCAGGGTAAGATCGACGGCGAACAAAACGTTACTGTCAGTCCAAAAATGATGGGCGTTGTTACTTCAATCGACGTGAATGAAGGCGAGTCAGTAAAAAAAGGACAGGTGCTTGCACAGATTGATGACGCTGTTATAAAACAATCGCTGGCAACGCTCGATTCATCACTGGTTTTTGCCACCAATCTTTACAACAAACAAAAAAGACTGTGGGATCAGAAGATAGGTTCCGAGGTGCAATATCTTACTGCAAAAAACACTAAGGAAGGTTTGGAAAATCAAATAAAATCAATAAAGGAACAAATGGCAATGGCGAAAATTGTTGCTCCTATTGACGGCACCATCGAAGAAATTCCTATTAAAGTTGGGCAAACAGTTACACCTGGCGTAACCACTGCGTTCCGCGTTGTTAACCTTGCCAAAGTAAAAGTGATGGCCGAAATTGCTGAAGCATATTCAGCAAAACTTAAAACCGGTAACGATGTGGAAATTTCCTTTCCTGACCTTGATAAAGATATTACTTCGAAAATAAGTTTTGCAAGCAAATACATCAACACCATTAATCGCACCTTTACAATTGAAGTAAGATTAAACAATGATGACGAAGAATACCGCGCCAACATGATAGCTGTTGTTAAGATCAATGATTACAGCGCTGATTCTGCAATAACGATACCAGTAAATGTGATCCAGAAAATGAACGACTCCAGTTATGTTTATATAGCTGAGAAAGACAAAACAAATAAATACATTGCGAAAAAAGTAAAAGTGAAATTAGGTCAAACATACAACGGATACAGCGAAGTGCTGGAAGGATTAAAAGAAGGCGACAAGCTGATATCCTCTGGTTACCAGAATCTGGAAGACGGACAAGCGCTTAAATTTTAGATTTATTGATTTTAGATTTAAGATTTATCTCTGACATAAATGACAGCAAAGCGAAATGACCAATGACTATTGACTAATGACCATTTAAAATGAAAATAAAAGATAAAATCAAGGAATTCCGGCCTACAAGCTGGAGTATAGATAATAAAACCAGCATTTATGTACTGATCCTGATCATTTCTGTGTTTGGAATGATGAGCTATAATTCCATACCCAAGGAGCAGTTTCCTGAGCTTGTTATTCCTACATATATTGTTACCACTGTATATGCCGGCACCTCTCCAACAGATATGGAAAACCTTGTTACCAGGCCCATTGAAAAGAAACTGAAATCCATCAATGGAGTGAAGAAGATCACAAGTAACTCCGTTCAGGATTTTTCAATGATCGTGGTGGAATTCAATACCGATGTGGTGCAAGCCGATGCCAAACAAAAGGTGAAAGATGCAGTTGATAACGCCAAAAAAGACCTGCCAGACAAGCTCACCTCCGATCCGGCTGTGATGGAAATTGATTTTTCAGAGTTTCCAATCATGAACATCAATATTTCGGGCGATTACGAACTGAACAAACTGAAAGAATACGCCGATGTCATAAAAGATAAGATCGAATCCATGAAGGAGATAACACGTGTGGATATTGGCGGTGCATTGGAAAGGGAGATTCAGATCAATGTGGATATGTACAAAATGCAGGTTGCAGACGTTACACTATCCGATATTGAAAGAGCTGTTGCGAGCGAGAACATTACTATTTCAAGTGGTACAATCGATATCGTAGGCATGAAAAGAGCCATCAGGGTTGTTGGTGAATTTACAAATGTGGCAACACTGGAAAATATTGTTATCAAATCATCAAGCGGAGCAATTATTTATCTGAAAGATATTGCTGAGATCAAAGATGGCTACAAAGAAAGAGAAGGCTATGCCCGCCTCGATCACAAAAACGTGTTAACGCTTAACGTAATAAAAAAGAGCGGTGAAAACCTGATAGATGCGTCTGATTCGATTCATGCAATACTCACCGACCTACAGAAAACCAAGCTTCCTTCAAAACTTAAAACTGTGATCACCGGCGAACAAGCCAAGTTCACCGAGCGCACACTGACAGAGCTAAACAATACCATCATTATCGGGTTTATCCTTGTAACGGTCATTCTGATGTTTTTTATGGGATTTACCAACGCTTTCTTTGTGGGGTTGTCGGTTCCGCTTTCAATGTGTATTGCCTATATTGTGATGCCCAGCATTGGCTTCACGATGAATATGCTGGTGATGTTCTCATTTATTTTTGCTTTGGGAATAGTTGTCGACGATGCCATTGTTGTAATAGAGAACACGCATCGTATTTTCAAGCAAGGAATGGGCAAGCTAAGCATCAAACGAGCGGCAAAGCTTGCAGCCGGCGAGGTGTTTGTGCCTATTTTATCAGGTACACTTACCACCCTTGCACCATTTTTCCCTCTGGCATTTTGGCCCGGTATTATTGGTAAGTTCATGTATTTTATTCCAGTAACACTCATCATCACTTTGTTTGCTTCGCTCATTGTTGCATATATCATCAATCCGGTGTTTGCAGTGCAATTCATGACACATGATGATGACAACGAAGAAGCAAAAACACCAAAGAAAAAGTTGCTTACTGTAACTGGTATCATGGCTGGCATTGCATTGCTGTTTTATGCATCAAAATGGTTTGGCATAGCAAACTTCGTGGTTTTAATGATCATCCTTTATCTGTTCCATAATTTTATAGGAGCAAGAATGATCCTCGGATTCCAGCATAAAGTGATCCCCGCTTTTATGAGAGGCTATGAGAAACTTCTTAAAAAATGTTTAAGAGGGCGAAGGCCATATTGGATGTTGTTGGGGACTTTCGGATTGTTGATACTTACGTTTGTTATTACCGGTATAGCCAAACCCAAGGTGGTGTTTTTCCCGGCCAATCAGCCTAACTACATTTACGCTTACATCAAGATGCCGGTAGGAACAAGTTTGGACTATACAGATTCAATTACTAAGGTTGTTGAGAAAAGAATTTATAAGGTGATTGGTGAAAACAATCCGCTTGTTGAATCGGTGATAACAAATGTGGCGCAGAATGCCAGCGATCCGAACGAACACGATGCTTCTATTATGTCAAATAAAGCCAAGATCACTGTAGCATTTGTTGAATTCGCAAAAAGGGGAAGGCTTAATACCACCATTTATCTCGACTCTATCAGAAATGCAGTGAAAGGTATTCCGGCTGCAAACATCACTGTTGAGGCCAATCGTAGTGGTCCACCTGTTGGTAAAGCTATCAATATTGAAATTACCGGAGAGAACATTGACTCAATTGTGGTAACATCGCATAAGCTTAAAAAATACCTTGATTCGCTGAATATACCCGGCATTGAAGAGTTGAAATCCGACTTTGAAGAAGGTAAGCCTGAGGTGATCATCGATATCAACCGCGAAAGGGCAAACAGGGAAGGTATTTCTACGGCAACGGTGGGCATGGAAATAAGGGCTGCCATTTCAGGAAAAGAGATTTCAAAATACCGCGAGGACGAAGATCAGTATCCTATCATGGTGCGTTATGCAGCATCCCAACGAAAGAATATTGATGCGCTGCTGAACCTGAAGATCACTTACCGTGATATGAATACAGGGGTTTTGCGTCAGATACCGCTTTCTTCAGTTGCAAAGTTATCGTATGTCAACAGTTATGGAGGCATCAAACGCAAGAACCTGAAAAGGATCATCAACATTACATCCAATGTGCTAACCGATTTCACCCCCAACGAAGTGGTTGCAAATATTCAGAAGGCTATAAACAAATTTACGCCTGCTGAGGCCGTTGAAGTTAAAATGACCGGTGAGCAGGAAGACCAGAAAGATACCATGGCATTCCTTAATAAGGCCATGATACTTTCAATGTGTTTGATCCTGTTTATCCTGATCACACAATTCAATTCCACGAGCAAGCCTTTGATCATTATGGCCGAAGTGCTGTTCAGCCTGATTGGCGTGCTATTGGGGTATATTATTTTCGGAATGACCATTTCAATCATCATGACCGGTATTGGAGTCATTGCACTTGCAGGTATCGTGGTCCGCAACGGAATATTGCTTGTTGAGTTCACCGATGTGTTGAAAGCACGCGGATTAAAAACCCGTGCAGCTATCATTCAGGCTGGTAAAACCCGTATCACCCCGGTAATGCTAACAGCATCAGCTACAATAATTGGTCTGGTTCCATTGGCAATCGGTTTCAACATAAATTTTGTGACCATGTTCACCGATCTGAATCCCCATATTCACTTCGGTGGTGAAAACGTACAGTTCTTCGGTAAGCTTGCCTGGACCATCATTTTCGGATTAAGCTTT
>Ga0224523_1000601_pt1 | contig 17922 bp, 14 predicted proteins | sample CFST50metaG_FD_182732 | JGI IMG/M metagenome (GOLD analysis project Ga0224523, IMG submission 182732) | Peat soil microbial communities from Stordalen Mire, Sweden - C.F.S.T50 | ecosystem: Environmental > Terrestrial > Soil > Wetlands > Peat | place: Sweden: Norrbotten County, Stordalen Mire...
AGCTGTTGCTATTCAGGGTGGAAAGACTTTTGACGTCAATCATATTGGAATGATTTACCAAGGCAAAAAAGCAATGCTGGAAATCTTTCAGGATGTCACTGAACGACGAAGGGCTGAACTTATTCAGAAAGTGCTTTATTCCATTTCTTATGCTGTATTGACGACAAAAGATGTTGAAGAATTTTCAGCATTTATCATAAAGCAATTGAGTCTGTTGATCGATACTACTAATTTCCGTATTGTATTTTATAATGAAGATACCGATATGTGTACATCTCAGTATTATGCAGATCAGAGAGAAAATATCACTTCATGGCCTGCTGAGAAATCATTGACAGGGTTTTTAATCAAAGAAAACAAATCACTCATTTTAACCAATGATGAAATAGAAGCGTTAATCAAGGATGGTAAGATAATATCTATGGGAGTTCCCTGTGAAATATGGCTAGGTGTGCCTTTACAAGAAGATGGGAAAGCTATAGGAGCATTTGTGTTGCAGAATTATGAGGATGCCAATGCTTATACCATAAAAGATATGGAAATGTTGGAATTCGTTTCACACCAGATCAGTATCGCTATTCAACGGAAAAAGGCAATGCAGGATTTAGTGGTTGCATTGGCTAAGGCAGAAGAAAGCGATAGGCTGAAGACCGCTTTTCTGTCGAATATGTCACACGAAATTCGTACCCCAATGAATGGAATATTAGGGTTTTCTGAATTATTGGATGACGAAGATATTTCCTCAGAGGAACGGAGAAAGTTCCTTGACATAATAAATTCCAATGGGCAACATCTGCTCTCTATTATTAATGATATTCTCGATATTGCCCGTATCGACAGTGACCAGTTAGTTGTCAGTAAAGCGCCATTAAATCTTCATCAAATGCTTGATGATTTATGGGTCTCTTATGAGAACACGAAATTATCAATGGGCAAAAATCATATCACATTTCTTCTTGAGAAAGGGTTAGACGATGAACATTGCATCCTGGTCAGCGATGATGTTAGATTAAGACAAATATTGTATAATCTGCTAAGTAATGCGCTTAAGTTTACTAAAACCGGATACATCAAATTTGGATATACGCTGATAAACAATATGCTTCAGTTTTATGTCAAGGATACCGGAATAGGCATTTCCAAAGGAAACCAATCACTGGTATTTGAACGGTTCAGGCAGGAAGAAGAGACCTATACCCGTCAATTTGGAGGAACAGGATTGGGACTATCTATCTCAAAGAAACTGGCTGAAATGCTGGGAGGCGAAATGTGGATGATTTCAGAACAGGGTGTGGGGTCAACTTTCTATTTCACTATACCTTATGTAACTTCTTTGCAAAACATTGAAAGTGAGATTTAATAATCTCAGAAAATTATTTTAAACCCATCATATTTATCCTTTAATTATTTAAATTATTATGAAAAAAGATCTATTACGGAAAAATGCTCTGGAGTACCATTCAATGGGAAGACCGGGTAAAATTGAAGTAATCCCTACAAAGCCTCACAGCTCACAAAGCGATTTGTCTCTAGCATATTCTCCCGGCGTTGCCGAGCCTTGTCTTGAAATCAAAGCCAATCCTGAAGACGTTTACAAATATACTGCCAAGGGAAATCTGGTGGCGGTAATATCTAACGGTACAGCCGTTCTTGGATTGGGCGATATTGGTCCTGAAGCAGGAAAACCCGTAATGGAGGGAAAGGGATTGTTATTTAAAATCTTTGCCGACATTGATGTATTCGATATCGAAGTTGACGAGAAGGATATCGACAAATTCTGTGCTACCGTGAAAGCCATAGCCCCGACATTTGGTGGCATCAATCTTGAAGACATCAAGGCTCCGGAATGTTTTGCTATCGAAGAACGGTTGAAAAAGGAACTCACGATTCCTATTATGCACGATGATCAACACGGGACTGCGATTATTACGAGTGCAGGTCTTCTCAATTCATTGATCCTTACTAATAAAAAGATTGAGGAGGTAAAAATTGTTGTAAATGGTGCAGGGGCTGCTGCTATTTCGTGTAGTAAGCTTTATGTGTCACTAGGAGCAAAGTTGGAAAATATCATTATGTTGGACAGTAAAGGTGTCCTGCATAATGAACGTACCGACTTAAATGCCATGAAAAAGATCTTTGCCACAGATCGTCCGGTTCATACACTGGAAGAAGCAGTTAAAGGGGCAGATATGTTTCTTGGACTTTCTGTAGCCGGTGTGTTGACTCCTGAAATGTTGCTGACTATGGCACCCGATGCAATTATTTTTGCTTTAGCCAATCCGATACCTGAAATATCATATGAACTGGCAACTGCTACACGTCAGGATATCATCATGGCCACCGGTCGAAGCGATTATCCCAATCAGGTCAACAATGTGCTTGGGTTTCCTTATATCTTTAGAGGCGCCCTCGATGTGAGAGCACGGGCTATAAATGAAGAAATGAAACTAGCGGCTGTCTATGCTCTGGCCGAGCTAGCAAAAGCCCCTGTTCCCGAAGAGGTGAATCTTGCTTATCATGTTACCAACATCAAGTTTGGAAAAGATTACATCATTCCCAAACCCTCAGATCCACGACTCATCACACACATAGCACCAGCAGTAGCCCGTGCAGCTATTGAATCGGGCGTTGCCAGAATGACCATTAACGACTGGGATGCCTATAATCTGGAGTTGAACAAACGTCTTGGACTGGTTAATCCTTTCATTAGTCAGATAAAAGATCGTGCTCGCGCCAACCCAAAACGCATTGTCTTTGCTGAAGGCGAGAATTACAAGATTCTGAAAGCAGCAGAGATTATTATAGATGAACATCTTGCTATCCCAATATTATTGGGCAATGAGGGAAAGATCATTTCTATGATTAAAGAATATGACTTATCATTAGACGGAATTGAAATAATTGATTATCGCAGTGATAAGATGCGTGAAATGCGACACGAATTTGCTGATATCTTTTATCAGAAACGCCAAAGGAAAGGGGTTACCCTTAAGATGGCCCGTCAACGTATCCGACAGGCTAATTATTTTGGCGCCATGTTGGTTGAAAAGGGGTATGCAGATACCATGATATCAGGATTGACCGCTAGTTATTCCGATACTATTCGACCTGCTTTACATGTAATCGGCAAACACAAGGGGGTCAATAAGGTGTCGGGAATGTATATTCTAAACACTAAAAAAGGAACCCTTTTCATGGCTGATGCCACAGTCAATATCAATCCAAATGTCAACGATCTGGTTGAAATCACCTTGCAGGCTGCCCGTATGGTCAAAGAGTTTAACCTTAAACCAAGGATAGCGATGCTTTCTTTTTCCAACTTCGGGTCTACTATCGGTGAGATCCCTTCAAAGGTTATGGCTGCAGTGGATATACTTCATCGTGATTACCCCGAATTGATTGTAGATGGTGAGATGCAGGCAAACTTTGCACTCAATAAAATCATGTTGGAAGAAAACTTCCCCTTCTCTAGCCTTGTTGGTGAACAGGTAAACACATTGATATTCCCTGAACTGACTTCTGCAAACATTGCTTATAAAATGTTACAGGAATTAGGTGCAGCAGAAGCAATAGGACCGGTATTGATGGGCTTGAATAAATCTGTTCACGTTTTACAAATGGGTTGTACCGTAACAGAGATTGTAAATATGACCACAATTGCAGTGCTTGACTCGCAATGCATTGAAGAAGAACAATAAAATGGTGTAAAACCAAACACAAAATCTTTTGTTATATTTGGGAAAATATTATTATCGGGGAAATTCAAATATTACATAACTTAAATGCCTATTTATGAAGAAGATTACTGTAATTGGTGCAGGAAATGTCGGAGCCACTGTTGCAAATGTAATAGCACAAAAAGATTTGGCTCGTGAAGTTGTCCTTTTGGATATCAAAGAAGGCGTTGCAGAAGGTAAGGCACTCGATATCTGGCAAACTTCATCAATTCTCCATTTTAACACAAGAATGATAGGTGTTACCAATGATTACCTGCGTACCAAAGGTTCGGGGATAGTTGTGATTACCTCCGGAATTCCGCGTAAACCCGGTATGAGCCGCGACGATTTGATCAAGACCAATGCAATAATTGTGAAAGATGTAGTTGAAAAGGTGATTAAACATTCTCCAGAAGCCATTATTATAATCGTTTCCAATCCTCTGGATGTGATGACCTATACAGCTTATCTGGCTGCTCATAAAGACTCTCACAAGGTATTTGGAATGGCCGGGATCCTTGATACCGGCCGTTATCGTGCTTTTGTAGCAGATGCATTAGGTGTTTCTCCCAAAGATGTTCACGCTCTTTTGCTCGGAAGTCATGGTGATACAATGGTACCATTACCTCGGTATACTTCTGTTGCAGGGATCCCTTTGCCTGAGTTATTGAACCCAGAGGAAATTGACAGAATCGTAACTCGTACCAGAAATGGTGGAGGAGAGTTGGTTAATCTGATGGGGACTTCTGCCTGGTATGCCCCCGGAGCTGCAGCTGCTCAAATGGTTGAAGCCATTGTCGATGATCAGAAAGCCATATACCCTGTTTGTACATTACTGAAAGGTGAATATGGATTAAAAGATATCTATCTTGGCGTACCCGTCAAGCTGGGTGCCAACGGCATTGAAGAAATAATTGAGTTGAAATTGGAAAAAGATGAAATGCGCATGTTAAATGAATCTGCTGAATCAGTTCGCAATACGATGAAGATTCTGGATGAGATGCAATTATTTAATGATAAATGAAAAAAATAATAGTACTCACAGGAGCCGGAATTAGCGCAGAAAGTGGTTTGAAAACCTTTCGAGATAGTGGCGGACTTTGGGAAGAACACCGGATTGAAGACGTTGCTACCTTTGAAGGTTGGCAACGTAATCCTCAGTTAGTTTTGACATTTTATAATGAACGACGTAAACAATTGTTGCAAGTTGAACCCAATGCTGCACATAAAGCATTGGTAAGGCTTGAACAGAAATACGATGTTCAGATTATCACACAGAATGTTGACGATTTACATGAGAGGGCCGGTTCTTCAAAAGTACTTCATCTTCATGGTGAATTGAAAAAGGTCAGATCAACTGTTGATGAGAATCTGGTCTATGATTTGGATGGATGGGAACTCAAAATGGGCGATAAATGTGAAAAAGGTTCTCAGTTAAGGCCTCATATTGTGTGGTTTGGAGAAGCCGTTCCTATGATACAGTTGGCTACTAAACTGACAGCACAGGCTGATATTTTTATCGTCATTGGGACTTCTTTAAATGTCTATCCTGCAGCAAGTCTCATTGAGTTTGTTCCTTATAATGCAGCCATGTATTTAATAGATCCCAATGCAAGTCACCTTCCATATGTTAAAAGATTAGAAATTATCAATGAAAATGCCGGAATAGGAACTCCATCATTGGTAGCCCAGTTATTACAATAACTAAAATTTTTGTAACTTTGTTCCCAACAGTAATTTAATCGATACATATCAATGAAAAAACTTAGCTTACTACTGGTCACTATATTAATTGCTTTTGCAGGTTGCAAAAAAGACTCAGTTGACCAACCCGCAATTGATCACAAACTCATCCTCGCTTATATTCAAGCCAATAACCTGAATGCTAAAACTACCGGTGATGGGCTTTATTATGTTATAACAGCTCCGGGGGATTCTGTCAGAGCCATATCTACCTCAACAGTGTATGTTAAGTATTCGGGTTATATTATGAATGGAACCGTAAAAGGACCTCTTTATTTCGATTCTTCCTATGAGTTATATGAACAAGCCACTCCGTTGACCATGTCTAGCCTGATAAAAGGTTTTTCTGAGGGGTTAAAGCAGTTTGGTATAGGAGGTAAGGGACAACTGATCATCCCCTCCAATTTGGGATATGGGACAACAGCACAGGGAACGCTAGGGACACAACAATATATTCCTGCAAATTCTGTCTTAATTTTTGACATCGAGATTTCAAATATTCAATAATGGCTGATCGCAGATCAGATAAAAAAAGATCTGTATTACCGGTAAACGACCCGGCTGTTGCTTTGGCAAAAGTCAGGTCGTTTTGTGCTTATCAGGAAAGGTGTCGTTCAGAAGTAATCATTCGGATCCATTCTTTGGGGCTGTCTAGGAAACAATCCGAACAGTTGATTGAACAGCTGATAGAGGAGGGGTTTATCAATGATGAACGGTTTGCTACAATATATGCTGGCAGCAAATTCAGGATTCTTCATTGGGGAAAAGTAAAAATCAAAGCAGGACTTCGAAGTAAGGGTTTAGCCGATGCTCAGATATCTCAGGCTTTGGCAGCCATTGAAGAAGAACCTTACCTGCAATGTCTTCACTCGCTTGCTGAAGCAAAACTTAGCACATTAACAACGGAGAATGATAAAAGGGTCATCAATCAAAAGGTCTTTTCATATCTCGCCTCAAAGGGCTTTGAAGAGCATTTAATTTTTCAGGAACTAAATAAAAGAAGAAAATAATGATCACACAAGACGCAATAAAAGATTCAGGAAAAAGGATTGATGCCTTAAGGAGGTATCTTTGACATTGATAGCCGATTAAAACAAATAGAAGAACAGGTAGAAATTACTGAAGCAGCCGACTTTTGGAACGATCCCAAAAAAGCTGAGCTGACCATGAAGAGCATCCAGGAACAAAAACGTTGGACAGAAGATTTTTCTCATGCCGTCACAGCATATGAAGATCTGCTTGTCTTGTATGAATTTTTTCAGGCGGAAGAAGCCACTGAAACCGAAGTAGAACAAGCATACAATCAATCACTTGAAATGATCGAAGCTCTTGAGTTTCGTAACATGTTGAGTAACGAAGAAGATAAACTCGGTTGCATCGTGAATATCAATTCAGGTGCCGGAGGAACTGAAAGCCAGGACTGGGTTGCTATGCTGATGCGGATGTATATCCGTTACGGTGAGCGCAATAATTACAAGGTCAAAGAACTCGATCTCCAGGAAGGCGAAACAGCCGGAATAAAGAGTGTAACATTAGAATTTGAAGGTGACTATGCTTTTGGTTATCTGAAGGGAGAAAATGGCGTACACCGACTGGTAAGGATATCACCTTTTGACTCTCAGGCCCGCCGTCATACTTCATTTGCCTCTGTGTATGTCTATCCGGTAGTTGATGACAACATCAACGTCGATGTAAACGCTGCAGATATTACCTGGGACACATTTCGTTCCAGTGGCCCCGGTGGTCAGAATGTTAACAAGGTAGAAACAGCGGTCAGACTTAAGCATGAGCCTACCGGTATCGTCATCGAATGTCAGGAGACCCGCTCTCAGTTACAGAATCGGGAAAAGGCCATCCAGATGCTTAAATCACAGCTCTACGAAATAGAGATTCGTAAACGCAAGGAGAAACAAGCAATCATCGAAGGCAACAAGAAAAAAATTGAATGGGGTTCACAGATCAGGTCCTACACCTTGCATCCTTATAAACTGGTAAAAGATGTACGTACAGGTCATGAGTCGTCCAATACCCAGGCTATACTCGATGGTGACATCCATGAATTTATCAAAGCATTCCTCATGGAGTTTGGAGGATAATCAATAAACCAATCTTAACCAATGGTACAAATCTATCATAATCCCAGATGTAGTAAATCACGTGCCGGTCTTGACTATTTAAAGGCTAAAATTGTGGATTTCGAAGTAATTGATTATCTCAAGACGGGTCTTACAGTTGAAATCCTCCTTCAGATCCTGCAACGATTAAATGTGAAACCCATTGAACTGGTTCGCACCCAGGAAGACTATTTTAAACAGCAACTGAAGGGCAAGAACTTTTCTGATGAGGAGTGGACTCAAATCATCATTGAGAACCCCAAGCTATTGAAACGCCCAATCATTGTAAACAAATATAAAGCAGTCTGGGCCGATCCGGCCGAATTAGCAGACAAGTTATTCTGATTATTTCACTTAAATATTAGCAAAGATGAAAGTCCGCATTGAAAAAGACACGATGGGAAATGTTGAGGTGCCAGCCGATGTTTATTGGGGAGCACAAACGCAACGATCAAAGGACAACTTTAAAATTGGCGATGGGTTTATGCCTATCGAAATCATACATGCTTTCGCCTATCTGAAAAAAGCTGCCGCTATAACCAATTTTGAGTTGGGTGTTTTGCCAAAAGAGAAATCAGATCTCATTTCTCAGGTTTGTGATGAAATACTCATTGGCGCGCTGGATAATCAGTTTCCATTGGTCGTCTGGCAAACCGGTTCGGGCACTCAGAGCAATATGAATGTCAACGAGGTGATCTCAAACCGTGCACATGTATTGGCAGGCGGTGTTCTGGGTGAAGGGAAAAGCCCTGTGCATCCCAACGATGATGCCAACAAATCGCAATCATCCAACGACACTTTCCCTACAGCAATGCATATTGCAGCATACAAAATGTTGATGGAGGTAACCATACCTGGAATAATACACCTTCGTGATGCACTGGCTTCAAAATCAGCTGCATTCATGGATATCGTCAAGATTGGCCGTACCCATCTGATGGATGCAACCCCTTTGACTTTGGGACAAGAGTTTTCAGCATATGTTTCTCAGCTCGATCATGGACTTGTTGCAATTAATAATGCCCTTCCCCATATCTCAGAATTGGCACTCGGCGGAACTGCTGTTGGCACAGGTATTAATACACCAAAAGGATACGATGTCAAGGTCGCCGATAACATTGCTAAACTAACAGGACTTCCTTTTGTAACAGCACCTAATAAATTTGAAGCTTTATCTGCACATGATGCTTTGGTCGAGGCATCCGGTGCCTTGAAAAGAATAGCAGTCAGTCTGATGAAGATTGGTAACGATATACGTTTGCTGGGATCGGGTCCCCGCTGTGGAATAGGTGAATTACAATTGCCTGAGAATGAGCCTGGGTCGTCTATCATGCCCGGTAAAGTTAATCCAACGCAGAATGAGGCGATTACAATGGTTTGTGCGCAAGTAGTTGGTTGCGATGCAGCTATTACTATGGGTGGAACTCACGGTCATTTCCAGCTCAACGTCTTTAAACCTGTAATCATTTATAATTTCCTGATGGCTGCAAGGTTAATAGGGGATGCCTGCGTTTCATTTGCTAATAACTGTGTTGTAGGGATACTGGCCAATGAGCAGAATATCAAGAAAAATCTTGAGAACTCCTTGATGTTAGTCACTGCACTGAATACCCATATCGGTTATGAAAATGCTGCAAAGATTGCCAAGAAAGCCCATAAGGAAGGCACTTCGCTCCGTCAGGCTGCCATAGCACTTGACCTTGTTACCGATGAGCAATTCACTTTGTGGGTAGATCCTAAAAAAATGATTTAATATATTTAACAAAAAGGGCTGTCAAATTTTATGACAACCCCTTTTTGTTTTCATAACTTCTGAAAGATATCTTTCAGGTTTCCTGTTAAACCGGAACCTCCATAAATTTACCAATCTTGTGGGCATCACCAACATGAGTACCCATGCTCCAGTAATTGCTATCGGGCATGGTCATGATGATGGGATGTATTTTTTTATAGTCCGGACTTCCTCCACGCAGGAAAATATCAAATGCAGCGACCCTGACAATTTCTCCGATAAAGAGATTGTTATCCGGCAAATCTATGGTCTGAACCAATTTGCATTCCATGCTGATAGGGCATTCCCTGATCATTGGAGCTGTACCTGTTACGCCATAGCAAAAATCAAAGAGTTTCGATTTGTCGCTTTCCTTGCCTGAAATCAGGCCGCAGTAATCAGTCTTAACTAATAAATCCTGAGCTGGAATATTAATACTAAATGTGTTATTCTCAAAGATCCCTTTCGAAGTAAAATGTTCTTTACCAATTGCAACAGCAATCATTGGGGGATTTGAATTTACCCGGCTTACCCATACAGCAGTCATGAAGTTCGGCTTTCCCTCAACATTTGCACCTACGATGGTAACGGGCATTGGAATGTAAACGTCTTTTTCAATACTTATTCTGTTCATAGTGGTTATTATTTTAGCTGTCATTCTTGTAGGCCAAATATAAAGGGAGATTACACACTATGCAAGAAAAATGTAAGAAAAATTTAATAATTATTTAATCTTAATTTGTCGAGGCCAAAATCCTTTTCAGCATTGGGTTTGAGCGATTTCATCGTGTAAATAAATGCATTCATTACATGGGTCCTCCCCCTGTAAACAGGGATCATCTCAACCATTTTTATCGTTTTAAAGCAGCTACCATATATTTCAGAGGGGTCTTTAAAGTCACGGCTTGTACAGATAAACCATGCATCCGTTCCTGTATGAAAACCACCCCTGCTTTTGTTGAGCCATGCATACTTGTGAATATCTTCAAACTTACCCAGGGCCAGCACCTTCATCCCCAAAGGTCGGGCAACATAATAGTCAATATTGGCTGCCGGAAACCATCGCCAACTAATTATCGGGGCATTTACATCTATCGAATCTTCTTTTACAACCTTCGACCTGACCAGTGCAAACTTTTCACTGATCTGATGCCATCCATAAAGATCCAGCGTGACATCATTCTTCCCTAATTCAGTGGGTCGACACTTTATAGGCGTGTCAAACCATCCTTTAGTGACCTGTCCCACACCAATAATTGCGACCAGCAGAGTTAATATCAAAGACCAGGCTACCAGCCCGGGAATGGGTTTGAAGAGTTTTGAGCGAACAGTCCTTTCACGTTGCCAACAGGCTGCAATCAGAATCAGGGTAGTATAAGCAGGTCCCGTCCAGTGTGGTAATGTCTTGTGAAACAATGCAAAACCAAGGAAAAGCAAAATAACCGGAACCGCTATCAGCAACATCAGTTTCTTATGATCCCTGCCTAAAAAATGCCTTTTGCGAATAACCGCAATCAATGCCATCACAATCATCACAAAGACCAATGGGTTATTATATGTTATTTCCCCTATCAGTTCGGTGAAGAAATAATCGGGTCTAAGCCCGTTATTGGACACCCCAACACGTTCAGAATGGTATAGGAAACTGATGAAATTATTGTCAAAATTCCAGACCAATACCGGAATAAACAATATAAAAGAGATCAAAATACTGAGGTATAACTCTTTTTTTGATAACCATAGTCTTTTGTAAAAGAGGATGAACAATACAGCACCCACCCATAAAAACACACTGGTATATTTAGAAAGCATTCCCAGTCCGATAAAGAGTCCGGCCCAATAAAGACTAGAACGGCTGGTTTTTTGTGAAGGGTCAGGCAATGCTTTCAGCAGAAAATACATCCCTGCAAGCCAAAAGAAGAGCTGTGGCGCATCGGGAAGGATAAAGGTACCGGCGATAATGGAGGCATAAAAAGAAGCCGTAAACAACAACACGGCAATGAAACCAGTCAACTCATCCCTGAGCATGCAGCCAATGCGATACATGATCCAACTGCTCCCGGAGCTCAACAAAATAGGTCCTAACCGGATGAAAAGCTCATTGTTTAACCTGAAGTTCAAAGTGAATAATTGGATGACCCAACCCACCATCGGGGGATGATCAAAATGACTCAGATCTGGTAAATAGGCATAGGTAAGGTAATAGACCTCGTCATTTCCTAATTCCATCATATAGCCAATAACAAGACGGCCAATAGTTGCTAGGGCTATAACCCAAATGACCAGCCGCGATATTTTGTAGTTCTCAAACCCCATTTATATATTCCTTTTTTGTAATCTTCTTCTGATTACAAAGATATTGATAACAATGAATAGCAAAGTACAAAAACTAAGAACACGATAAAGTACCGTAGCAACAACATTTACTTCAGGACCGGCAGGTTTAACAGGATTATCTCCGTTGTAACGATATATCGGATTCAGGTATATCGTAATGCTATCTGCAATGTGCTTTCCTGCAAACAAAATCTCTGTACGTACATAAGGATCCGATTTACTGATCGGATAGACTGCATGTGTACTGTTCAAAACCTTAGCCCTGAGCACTCCGTTCTGCGACACAAACCGAATTGCCTCTACCTTTGAACTCACCGAAACAAACAAGGAATCATTCCGAACCGTGACGTCTTTTACTTTTGGAATGCTAAAGGCCGAAGCAGCAACGTTGTCAATATTTTCTTTTTCATACCTGCCGACACTAACTCCGTAAGCATTACCTGCTTTGAGATTTGAAATGATCGCTTCTGGTTTTGTAGACGGTGAATTTATAAAAGTAATACAACGTCCCACTTCACCGGGCTTAGTAATATCATGGGCATCATCCGAAGCCAGAATATAGGCCGGATAGCCCGAAGAGAGTGCAGCATCCCATTGTTTCATCGAGAACCGATAATGGTTCAAAGCCTCCAGAAGATCATAATTGCGCAGATACTTGAAGTCATCGGGTGGATACCCTTTTCTGAACTCGGGATGAGCAATGGTGACAATCTCGTTCTTTAATTTCAACTGATTGATGATGTGTTGTTTATCGTTAAGCGTCTGTCCAAAAGGATAATCCAGATAAGTAACCCCCTTCGACCCGATACAAAGCTGATGATTCTTCCAGATGCCATAACCATGTTCATAAGCTGGAATGTACGGATCTTTATCCCGACCATAGACATTGATACGCATGTAATCTGAAATGGAAAAGACATTATACCCCAGTCGTTGATAGGTACTGTAAATAGCTTCACTGCTATTCATCCGTCCATCCGTCACCCCTCCGGCCATGCGCGAATGCACGTGGAAGTTGGCCTTTTGCCAATTGTTGCTATCCATCTTAGCGTAAGGATTGAACAGTTTATCACCGTTGAAAGGGGCATGTAGCGTAAACCTGTAAACAGGTGCCCACAAATAGATTATCACAAAGACGATGAAAACGGCCAGTATGAAAAACCCAACCCCTGTAAGAAGTTTAATGATTCCTCTGATCAATAATTTTATGATTGAATGCATAATATCCTGTAGCTTATCGATGGGCAAAGATAGTTATGATTCACCATTAAAGCGGAATATTTCCATGCTTGCGGGCAGGATTCGAAACGCTCTTGTTGCGTGTCATTTCAAGCGCCTGAATAATCTTATAACGCGTCTCCCGAGGATAAATCACCTCGTCGATATACCCCAGCTCTGCAGCTTTATATGGGTTCGCAAAGGCCTCCCGGTACTCTTCAACTTTTTCAGCCTTCTCTTCCGGACTCAGTTTCTTATGAAGGATACTCACTGCTCCGTCGGGTCCCATGACCGCAATTTCTGCTGTGGGGTAGGCATAGTTGACATCTGCACCGATGTGCTTGCTCGACATCACGCAGTAAGCACCACCGTATGCTTTACGGGTGATGATAGTAATCTTTGGAACAGTAGCTTCACAAAATGCATACAACAACTTGGCACCGTGACGGATAATGCCACTGTATTCCTGGAATGTGCCGGGAAGGAATCCGGGGACATCTTCAAAAGTAATGAGAGGAATATTAAACGCATCGCAGAAACGAACAAACCTGGCAGCCTTGACAGAAGCATTGATATCCAGTACACCGGCAAGATATTCAGGTTGATTGGCAACGATACCCACAGAATGACCATCAAAACGGGCAAAGCCAATGATAATGTTCTGTGCATAGTAAGGCATAATCTCGAAAAAATTGTGATTGTCTACAACATTGAAGATCAATTCCTTCATGTCATAGGGTTTGTTAGGATCATTCGGTACCAGTGTTTGCAACGCCTCGTCCTCTCTGTCAATGGGATCATCATTGGGTTGCAGTGGTGGGTCTTCCATATTGTTACTAGGAACAAAGCTCATCAGTTCCCGCAACATCATGATTGCCTGATCATCGTCCTCAGCAATAAAATGAGCAACCCCGCTCTTCTCGTTGTGGGTCATAGCCCCACCCAATTCGTCTTTTGAAACATCTTCATGTGTAACCGACTTCACTACATCAGGTCCGGTAATAAACATATAGCTGTTTTCCTTGGTCATGATGATAAAGTCTGTGATGGCAGGAGAATATACTGCTCCACCTGCACAGGGACCCAGTATGGCAGAAAACTGAGGCACTACCCCCGAGGCTTTCACATTTCTGTAAAAGATGTCAGCATACCCTGCCAGACTTCTTACTCCTGCCTGAATACGTGCGCCACCCGAGTCATTTAAACCGATGACCGGAGCACCCATCTTGATGGCCAGATCCATCACCTTGACCACCTTATCGGCATTGGCACGGCTCATGGAGCCACCAAAAACCGTAAAATCCTGTGCATGGACATAGACCAACCGACCATCTATCTTTCCATAGCCTGTCACCATTCCATCGCCAAGTATTTTTTCCTTATCGATACCAAAGTCATGTGAACGGTGGACTACAAATTTGTCCAATTCAGTAAAGGTACCCGGATCAAGCAGTAGTTCAATGCGTTCACGTGCAGTTTTACGTCCCGAAGCATGGTGTTTCCTGATGCGTTCTGCACCACCACCCATTTCGGCTTCACGGTTTAATTCTTCAAGTTTCTTATATTTTTCTTCCAGTGTAGACATGCTGATATCTTAAGAAGTGATTATTCAATGATCATTAAAATCTGGTGTGCATCGATGACAGCACCTTCCTTAACACGAATTTCTTTTACCTTTCCTGCATTCTTCACCTTTATTTCACTCTCCATTTTCATGGCAGATATGATGATAACAGGTTGTCCTGCTTCTACCTGCTGGCCTATTATAACAGGTATGCCTACCACTTTTCCGGGCATGGGAGAAGAAATATTGTTCTCGCCTCCAATAGCTGCTCCTTTTAATCTGCTGCGTTGATACCGTTTCTCGGCATCAATAATTTCAACATTGAAACTCTTGTAAAATGTATTCAGCACATAATGTTTTGGTGTATCACCTTCAATCATTTCTATCGAAAACGATTGACCATCTATGATGATAGAGTAAAGGCCATTACCAAACTCAACAATATCGGCATCATAGACCCTGCCGTCTATCGATATTTTTACCTGTGAACCATTTTGTTCAAGTAGTTTGACCTCAGGTTTACGTCCATCAATTGAAAATTCCAATGACATATGTTTCTCCTCTTATAGAAATAGCACAATAAATTCTTTTAAACAATTACATTTCGGTATTCGCTTTACGGCGTCCTATATGTTTCCAGATACTCGATTTCAGCGGTGCCCATCTTGAACTTTTTGCATTCAATCGTGACTGGTAATCAAAGAAAGCAACCATCACCGCAACATCTTCATAAAGCTGAGCGCTCTTCCCGTCATAGTCACCTTCAGCCAGCAAGAAAGGAAGATTGTTCTCGATGAAATGAGTCGTGTACCTTCCGCTTCTGAAACCCGGAGCATCCATGATACGTGAAAGAAAACGGATGGAGGTTTTCACCCCCGTGATTTTATATTCAAACAGTGCACGCTTCATCCGCTCGATGGCCTCTTCCCGGTTATCCCCCCACACGATCAGTTTGGCAATCATTGAATCATAATAGATCGGGATGGTATAGCCTTCATAGACATATCCATCGCAACGAATACCAAAGCCATAAGGCTCTGTCAGATGCCTGATCAAACCGGGGTTAGGCATGAAATTATTCTCAGCATCCTCAGCATAGACCCGACACTCTATCGCGTGACCATGTTGATGCAGATCCTCTTGTTTGAAAGATAAAACCTCATTGTTGGCAATATTGATCTGTTCCTTGACAAGGTCAACACCCACCACACGTTCTGTGATCGGATGCTCAACCTGAAGGCGCGTATTCATTTCCAGAAAATAGTAGTTCAGGTTGTCATCCACGATAAACTCTATCGTTCCGGCACCCGAATAATTAACAGCCTTGGCAGCCGCAACAGCTGCAGCCCCCATCTCGATCCGTTTTTCCGGCGTCATGATGGGCGAGGGGGTCTCTTCAACAACCTTCTGGTGTCTGCGTTGAACTGAGCACTCCCGTTCGAACAGATGAACCGTATTGCCGTGTTTATCGGCCAGTATCTGAAACTCAATATGATGAGGAGAGTCAATGTATTTCTCTATATAAACCGAATCATCACCAAACGACGAGGCTGCCTCTGAACGGGCAGCCCGCAATGACCCGACAATATCCTTGTCTTTTTTGACCAGTCGCATCCCTTTACCACCACCGCCTGCAGAAGCTTTGATCATAACGGGTAACCCGATCTCTTTGATAGCAGCAATAGCGTCTTTTTCATTGGTTACCTTATCGGTAGTACCCGGGACTACCGGTACTCCTGCTGCGATCATGGTTTTCCTTGCCGTGATTTTATCACCCATCGTTGAAATGGCATATGCAGAAGGACCAATAAAGATGATCCCTTCAGCAGCACACCTTTCTGAGAATGAAGCTTTTTCACTTAAGAAACCATAGCCCGGGTGGATGGCATCGGCGCCCGATTGTTTCGCAATATCAATAATCTTATCAATATTCAAATAACTTTCGGTAGAGGGTGCTGCCCCAATAAAATAAGCCTCGTCGGCATACCTGACATGCATAGAAGATCTATCTGCTTCCGAGAAAACTGCTACCGTTTTGATTCCCATCTCCCGGCAACTACGCATGATGCGTACTGCAATTTCACCTCGGTTAGCAACCAGTACTTTTTGAATCATATCGAAATAATTTTACGCAAAGAGCCACAAAGGTAAATGTTTTTTCGGATCATTTATAAATAGGTACATCAATACTCAATACCGATCCTGTTCACGACCTGTCCTTATAGTTCACCTTAGTCCCCCAAATACGTCATGATTGAAGCAAATGTCACCCCCCACGCCTAGCCCCGAAAGGGTGACATATTAATAATCAATACTTTATTTTGGCAAATCGCTCACCTCTTGTCTCACATACGTTATCGTAACAGGCCCAAGCAACCCTGACTCCCTCAGCATCTTATCCGCTTCCGGCACCTCATATTTCTTGACATTAGTTTTCGTAAACCGTTTCTCTGCCGGCAATTTACCATCTCCAATCAACCTGTTAGGCCACAGATTCACCACTTCCACTTCAAGGCTGTTGTCACCCTGTTTTACAAAAGGAGTGATGTCAAACCCAAAAGGCGCACTCCATCTTACCGCCAACTTATTTCCGTTTATCGTGACAGCAGCCATCTCCAGAACATTTCCCAGATCCAGCACCACCTTTGTCCCTTTCAGATTCGTAGTATTGACCGTAAAGTCCTTGGAATATACAGCCGTTCCCGAGTAATACTTAATCCCGTTCTCCTCAAAACGGGTCCACGACTTCAAAGAATCCACCTGAACATGATCCGGCCCACCCCATTTGGTATCAAAATGAATATCCCATTTACCATCAAGTGTCTGTGATGCGTTTGGTGCCTTCAAGACAACCCTGCTGCTTTTCCCATCCGACCAGGTCATGGTATAATCTCCCGGATCGAATAACGTAGATAAAACTTTATCACCTTTTTTAACGACTTCTATCGGCTGTTTTTCAACCCATTTGAATTGAATATCAGGGAAAAGTTCAGTCTTTTCCTTTACGATTTTAACAATATGTTTTGCAGCAGCAGCTTTCTTGAAAACAACGAATTGTGATCCTTCCGGTTCAAATGAAAGTGGAATGAGTGTATACCCATTTTCTTCTTTATATGTCAGGATCTCTTTGATCTGGCCTGTCATTGGGTCCCATATTTCAGGAACCATTCCGGTAACCCTGAATGCACAAACTACATGTTCATAACGATCAGGTAAGGTTGTAATATAGCGGAATTCATAATCATCGATTCCCTTTTGTCCAAATCTATTGATCACAAAATAAATATCCATATTTTCTGTAGTCCTGTGGATATAGTCCAGCTTGGTACTTGCATTTGTGCCTGAATACTGCAAATCCGGCTTCACCTTCATCTCCACCAGCACCCTGTTGACCTCCTTGCCCCAGATCACCCTTCCTTTCCCATACCTATTTTCCTGAACTTTAATACCATCCATCTT
>Ga0224523_1000602_pt1 | contig 17914 bp, 7 predicted proteins | sample CFST50metaG_FD_182732 | JGI IMG/M metagenome (GOLD analysis project Ga0224523, IMG submission 182732) | Peat soil microbial communities from Stordalen Mire, Sweden - C.F.S.T50 | ecosystem: Environmental > Terrestrial > Soil > Wetlands > Peat | place: Sweden: Norrbotten County, Stordalen Mire...
CCATTATTAAATGTAGGAGTCCCGTTCTCACCATTAAGAAGGGTTTCAAGATCTGCCAGGTGGGACTTACCGGTCCATCGGAGCAGGTCGTAATACCTTTGTCCTTCAAATGCAAGCTCAAACCTGCGTTCAGATTGAAGATCAGCAAACGTATAGGATGCTGTATCGGCAAGACCGGCACGCTCTCTAACCTTATTGATACCAGCTGTGGTCTGTGTAAGCTCTGAATGCATCAGGAGAACATCAGCATAACGGATCAGTACTATATCCTGCATATTATCGAGCTGGAAGTTCTTGGCAGTAAGACCATAAGCATCGACACTGTAATTATGCCAGTCATTAGCAGCTTTCTTATAGACGTTTATCGGCCTGTATTTCTTCTGCCAGTACCCGGTTTCGTCCATCTGCTTGTCATGAACATCAGTACCGAGCGCATATGTTGTACTTACACCTTCGTCAGGATCATTTACATATGTAATAGATGCTCTTTTGCGTAAGTCGCCATCAGGCCATGCATCCCAGAGCTGTTTGTTTACAGTACCCATTCCCCAGCCATCACCCATAAAACTGGAGTAGTTATATCTTCTCCATCCGTAGAATAGGTCCATCTGGTTGCTGTAATAAATACTAGTACCCCAGCTTGCATATGTCGAGAACTTAAGTGCATACATTGTTTCGGCATTTGCTCCTGTTTCTCCATACCAGGGTTGTGTAGGGTGAACTGTAAGATATTTATAAGTACTGTCGGATGCCGGAGCCTGGCAAATAGAATATGGCCATAGTCTCCTGAAATTAGGCATCAGCATATAACCGCTGTTATCACGGCAGTCTTCGAGCCATGTTATGACATCAGCCTTGGCAATGGAACCTCCTCCTACAAGAGGAAGAGTTGCTGTTTCATAGTAGCCTGTATAGAAAAGGAAGACGCGAGCCATAAGAGCTTCGGCATTCCATTTATTGGCACGGCCCATCTCTGAATATGTTGCAGAACTATAGGGTGTACTTGGGAACAATTCGATAGCCTGCTTAAGGTCGCTTGCGATCTGTGCATAAGTCTGTTCAGCAGGCGTCCTCGGTATATTCATTGGTTTTGCCTCGGTAATAAGAGGAACATCGCCGAACATACGTGAGAGGTCGAAATAAAACATTGCCCTCAGGAAGAGAGCCTGTGCCTGAGCATTACCTTTCTGAGCATCGCTGTCCCATGTCGGTTTGTCGATGTTCTGAAGGACCATATTAGCCCGGAAGATACCGGTATAATAGCGCGACCATGCGCCCCAGTACATATCCTGACCTGTGATTTTAAAGTCGCAGATTGCTCTTGGATCCTGGTCATTATCGCCGCCTCCGCCAAAACGGTCATCTGACATCAGCTCACATATAACAAAAGGATAACAATTCAGGACAGAGCCACTGGGAGCGGCAACCATCTGAACGTAAGTTGCCGTGAGAGCCTGATCAATATCAGTTGGCGTCTTGTAGAAGTCGTTGTTAGTTTTCTCCAGCAGATCCGTAGTATCGAGGAAACTTTGTTTGCAACCTACAATCAGAACAACTGCAAGAATTAATAAAAATATCTTTTTCATATTCTTCATCGTTTTAGAATTTTAAGCTTACACCTAACATGAAGGTTCGCGGAGACGGGTAGTATCCGATATCAATACCTTTTGCCCAACCGTCGCTTGTACCGGCGTTACTTCCTATTTCAGGGTCCATACCTGAATACTTGGTGAAAGTATAAAGGTTCTGTACAGTTGCGAAGAACCTGACCTGTGCAAGCGGCATAGCCGGGAAGAGCTTCTTGAAATCATATCCAAGAGTAAGGTTGCTCAGTCTGAAATAATCGCCATTTTCGATAAATATATCGGAAACATACTGCCAGTCGGGATTAGTACCGTAATATAGTTTCGGGTATTTGTTAGAAGTACCTTCACCGTACCACCTGTTGAAAATATCAGTAGTATAGTTATTAAGAGGGCTGTCTGCCCAGCGGCGCCAGCTGCGTGCTATCTGCTGTCCGAATGCTCCGTTTCCAAGAAGTGAAAAGTCGAAACCCATGTATGAAACCGAAAGGTTAAGACCAACGATAAAATGCGGGTTAGGATCACCGATCTTAACCTTGTCATTCACATCAATAACGCCGTCACCGTTGGTATCCTGGAAGATCAGATCACCTGCTGTTGCAGTCGGTTGAATTACAATGCCTGCAGAGTTCTTATAAGCAGCTACTGCAGCTTCTGTCTGGAATACGCCAAGTGTCTTATATCCCCAGAAATAGCCTATCGGAAAACCGACCTGTGCACGGTAGCATTCATCAGTTCCCTGACCCAGAACATTACCTGATCCATGGAAAATTCCCTCAGCATTGTCGATACGGGTTACCTCATTATGGTTATATGCACCGTTGATGCCAATAGAATAGTTCAAATCGCCTTTATTATCGGTCCATGTCAGGGCAAGTTCAATACCCTTGTTCACAACGTCACCTCCATTAATATAAGGAGAATTTGTTCCATAAGATGCAAGCTGTGATGGGTTGCAGAGCCAGTTAAGCGTTTTCCTGCTGTAAAGGTCGAATTCTGCGCTCAGCTTGTTTTTAAGAAAACGTGCATCCAGGCCAACGTTAACCTGATCGGCTGTCTCCCAGGTTACGTCCGGGTTCGGCAGAACGCTGGGGTATCCGCCATTGCTTACGATAGCCTTGTTGCTTCCGAAGAAATAGTTAACATTTGAGAATGATATCGTCGAAAGATACTGGAAATTTGGGATTGCATTGTTCCCGTTCTGTCCCCAGCTTGCGCGAAGCTTCAGGAAGTCAATCGAATTCTTCATGTTCTGGAAGAAACTCTCTTCAGAAATAACCCATCCTGCAGATATTGACGGGAAGTATCCCCACCTGTGTCCCTGCATGAAAATAGAAGAGGCATCGGCACGCAGTACTGCGGTTGCCATGTATTTTTCCCTGTAGCTGTATGACACACGGCCGAAGTAGGATGTAAGAGCGTTTATACCCCACGGGCTTCCGGAAATTGATGTATTATTAAGATCAATCGTAGGAGTATTATTAAGATAAGCATGCTCGAAATCAGAGAAAAAAGATTTTCTGTTGCTGGCTCCGAGATTTTCTCCCATTCCGTTTCTTTCAGCTGATTGTCCGGCAAGAACTGTGAATGAATGATCGGTCCCAAGCTTGAAATTATAGGTAACCGTATTCTCAAGAGACCATCCGTAACCTGCACCCATGCTCTGTGAAACGTTATCAAGACTGTTGAATGATGTACTGCTTAACGTAAAAGTAGGTTGGTAGGCTCTATAGGTCCATGCCGACATATTATAACCGAATGAAGTCTTTAAAATAAGGTTTTTAATTGGCTGAAGTTCAAGATAGAAGTTACCGTTCAGTCCATAATTTTTAGATTCATTCAGTCCCCGGTTATAGATCATTGAAGCTATCGGGTTTGATTCCTGGCTATTTAAGGTAGTTGAATAATGGTACGGATAAGCCGGGTCAGACGGATCAGATGCATACATCGGAAGAAGCGGGCTGGCAATTATACAGCTGAATATATCGTTCCAGTACTGGTTGCCGGTTCCGATCCCACGGTGATCTGATTGTAAAAATCTCATTGACTCACCAACTTTCAGGATGTCGAAATTATTAGTTTTACTCTTTATAATGCTGTACTCCGAATTCAAACGGAAGGTATAGCGTTCATAGTTGGATTCAACCGGGTTTCCGATAATACCTGTCTGTTTTGACTGTGAAAGGCCAAGAGAAAAAGTGCCCATTTCCGAACCGCCGGTTATGTTAATGGCATTGCTTGAAATAGGTGCATTCTTGACAGTCAGCTGGTCGAGCCAGTCGGTTCCGGTCGATTCTCCGCTTGCAATTTTATCCCAGTCAGGGACTAAAGTTGAAAAATCATAAGGAGTCAGCTTGCTGTTAACCCTGGCTTCATTTATAATGTTGGCGTACTCAAGACCGTTCATCAGCGGAAGCTTCTTGTAAAGGTTCTGCCATCCGTACGATGCATCATAGGAAATGTTGGTCTTGGTACCTGAAGCAGGCCTCGTTCCTTTTTTTGTTGTAACGAGAATTACGCCATTTGCGCCTCGTGAACCGTAGATTGCTGCAGAAGCAGCATCCTTGAGGATATCGATCGACTCGATATCTGCTGCAGGGAGGTAGGTGATATCACCGCCGGGAACACCATCAATAACATAGAGAGGTGTTGTATTCCCGATAGTTCCCATACCACGAATGCTTACTCTAAATCCGGCACCCGGTTCCCCGGACTGTTTAATGATTGAAAGACCAGGCGTCTGACCCTGAAGAGCTGTCATTGGAGAAATTGTGCTCATCTTCTGGATGTCATCGCCTTTTACCTGGACAGTGGCACCGGTTACAAGTTTCTTCTTCAGTGAACCATAACCGATGACAACAACCTCGTCGAGACCCGTCAGGGCTTCCGACATGGCTACGTCAACAACAGATCTGCCTGTGATAGCAACAGTCTGCTGCGTGAAACCGATGAAAGTAAATTGTAAGGTAGTACCTCCTGAAGGTACATTAAGGGAATACTTCCCGTCAACACCTGTTAAGGTCCCGACAGAAGTTCCCTGGACTACTACTGTTACTCCAGACATTGGTTGTCCATTTCCGTCCCTGACAACACCAGTAACTGACTGCTGGGCTATCAGGCTCAGATTGGCCAATAGTAACAAAACAAATAATACACTTCGTTTAAGCATAGTTTTGGGTTTTAGGATAAAACATTAACTACATTTTGGTTAAAAATTTCAGGTTAGTGACGCGAAGTCAGATATCCGCGCCGATCAATTCTTTCAAAAATAAGAAAAATAATCTTTGGAATGGTAATATCAAATGTTAATATTTAGGGGGTCATTTGACTTTAATAGTAATATTTCAAACGAATGCTAACTATAATAATCCGATGAAATATCCTATAAATCTGAATAGTATGAAGATTCAGACATATTTAACGAAAAGGATGACCTTACAGAGTCACAAAACTGAAGGATCATTTTTCCCCTCTTCACCAGAAAACTTTGAAGGAAGTACACCGAATTCCTTCAGGAAATGTTTTCTGAAATATTTCGGATCCTTAAAGCCGACCCTGAATATAATCTCAGAAACATTCAGCTGACTTTTCTGCAACAGCAGGGCTGCCCTTTTCAGTCTCAGAACCCTTATGAATTCCACCGGTGATTTCCCTGTAAGTGCAAGGATCTTTTTATACAAAAGAGTCCTGCTCATTCCCATTTCCCTGCTTAGCTCCTCAACTGTAAAGTCTGAGACAGCTATATTTTTTTCAACCTCTGAAATGGCTTTCTGAAGGAACTGTTCATCAAGTGAGGTGATTTCTATTGAGCTTGGTTCAATGTTAAGTTTGTTTCTGAAAAGCTGCTGAATATTTTTCCTGACTTTTACCGAATTGTCGATTTTAGAAGCAAGTATCTGGAAATTGAAGGGTTTGGTAATATAATCATCAGCGCCTGCCTCGATTCCTTCAATCTGTTGCTCTTCAGTGTATTTTGCAGTCAGAAGGATGAAAGGAATATGGGAAAGCGCTTTATCGTTCTTGACCTTCTTGCAGAGTTCAATCCCGTTCAGCCCCGGCATCATTATATCTGAAATAATGAGATCCGGGACAGTCTTGCGTATTTTTCTCAGAGCATCGCTACCATTCGCTGCCTCCATGATCTGATATTTCTTCCGGAGATTTTCCTTCAGATAAAACCGGAGGTCATCATTATCTTCTGCAATGAGGATAACCGGTTTACTGTTCTCATTAGCCATATCACTTTCATAGCCATCATCATTCATGGAGCCGGTTCGAACCGCCATAGAAGGTGTTTCTTCTGTTTCAGAAGAAGATTCAATATCTCTTACCGGAATTGAAACTGTGAAAATACTCCCTTTCCCGGGTTCGCTTTTAACAGTAATATCGCCATCATGGAGCCTGATGAACTCATTCACCAGCGAAAGGCCAATGCCATTTCCTTGTTCCGGAAGGCCTGGTGTTTCGTTAGTATATGCCCGTGTAAACAGATCCTGAAGCTTCTCTGCGGGTATTCCGATGCCGTTATCTTCGACATCAATAACCACTCTTCCCTCTTTTGATTCTTTTTCGGAAGGATCGCCATAGACCGGAACTATCTGCCTTACATGCACAGACACCCTTCCATTTTCATGAACGAATTTGAATGCATTGGAAAGGAGATTAAATATGATCTTCTCAAGCTTATCCTTGTCAAAACTGGTTTGAAGGGATTTAACTTCCGTCACGAAACTAAGTTCAATATGTTTCTGTTGGCTGAGATCAGCGAAAGAATCAACCACTTCTCTCAGAAAAGCAACAATATCGCCGTAAGAAGGAGAGTATCTGAATCCCTGCATCTCTAGTTTCCTGAAATCGAGCAACTGGTTGACCATTAGCAACAGTCTTCTTGCATTCTGCCTTATCAGCCTCAGGTTCTTTTCTTCAGGCTTGCCTTTCCAAACGTTAATAAGATTTTCTACAGGCGACAGAATTAAGGTAAGAGGAGTCCTGAATTCATGTGAGATATTGGTAAAGAATCTCAGCTTCAGCGAGTCGATTTCATGAATATGCTGAGCCTCTATCCTCTCCTGTTCAACTCTCATCCTTGTCCGTTCCCTTTTCAGAGTATAAATACGAAGGAGAATCAGTATCGATGTTCCAAGCAGAATGTAGAATATGTATGCGTACCAGCTTTCCCAAATTGGCGGCAGGATCCTTATTTTCAGAACAATCTCGCCGCTGTTCCATATCCTGTTGGAGTTGGTACCTCGCAGCCTGAACTTATATCTTCCCTGGTTGAGGTTTGAGTAATTGGCAAAATTCTTCCTCCCTTCGGTCATTATCCAGGAGTTGTTAAAGCCTTCAAGCTTGTATGAGTATTCAGTTTTCTCAGGAAAAAAATAATTCAGTGCCGCAAAATCAATTGTAAATGAATTCTCCCGGTAACGGAGCGTTATCTCGCTTGTATTAAACAGAGGCTTTTCGAGAATTATCCTTTTGTTATACTTCTCTCCTGCAGAAATAACATTATTGAAGATGCGCAGTTTTGTAAAAACCAGCTTTGAAGCAACGCTGTCCTCAGATATTTGGGCCGGATCGAAACTGTTAAGTCCATCCGGACCGCCAAAATATAGTATCCCCTTTTGTGATTCCCCAGCTGAAGTTTCATTAAACTCCTTCCCCTGAAGCCCGTCACTGATCGTATAGTTCTTAAAATAAAATGAGAAGGAATTATTTTTTTCGGTTTGGCTTACTGTAAGCTTTGAGATGCCGTTCTTTGTACTTACCCACAGGTCATGATTCTTGTCTTCAAGAACTCTCAGGACGCATGCTGAAGGCAAACCGTCCGACTCATAGAAGGCTCTGAAAGAATTGGTTTTTCTGTCCATAAGATTGAGCCCATGGCTTGTGCACACCCAGAAGAGGCCGCGGCTATCCTCGAATACAGATGAAATATGATTATCGCTTACAGAAGAATTATTAGAGGGGTTATTAGTATAACAGACTGATATATTCTGGCGCGGATTAAAAAAGATAAGTCCGTTTGATGAGCTTATCCAGAGATTGTCATTTTTATCAGAGGTAACTGAATTAAGATAATTGAAACAGAGAGAACTGTTCTCTGAGAGATATCTTCTGAACTTTCCTGTCTTCCTGTCGAAAAGATTCAGCCCGTTAGTCAGGGTGGCAAACCATAAATTGTGCCTGCTGTCTTCACATATACCCCAGACGCTGTTGGCTGAAATTGATGTCGAATCAGAGCTGTTATACCTGTAAACCGTGAATCTTCCTGTTTCAGGATCAAGTCGGTTCAATCCTCCAACGTAGGTTCCGACCCATATTTTATGCTCCGAATCTTCAAAAACCGATACAATATAATTGCTGCTGAGCCCCGTTGGATTTCCCGGAATGGACTTGTAAATGGTGTAACTGTTTCTGAGCGGGTCGTAATAATTCAATCCTCCGCCATTGGTACCAATCCACAGCTTTCCTTTTGAATCCTCAATTACACAGTTGACATCATTATTGGACAAGGAGTTTGTTTCGGACGGATAATTCCTGATAAGCTGAAATTTCCCGATATTCTTCTTGTAAAAATCTACTCCCTTCTTGGTTGTTCCTATCCATGATGTACCTGAACTATCGATATATATAGATAAAAGCCCGTTGCTTGATAGCCCTCCTTCTGCATAGGGCTTGCTAAGGAGATTTGTGACAGTGAAATCTTTTTTCCCGATCAAAAACAGACCATTTCCGTCAGTAGCGACCCAAATTATTCCATCACCATCCTGGCTTATTCCTGATATCTGCAGGTTGGAAAAACTCGAATCAAGCAGTCCCTGCTTATCATTCATCCATGTTCTGGTCCTAATGTTGAACATACAAAGGCCATAAGAGTCAACAACCCACAGAATGCCTTCTCTATCTGCAAACAGCTGCTTTACGGGGTTACCTGCACCATTGCTGAACCTTAATGACTCAAGCTTCTCAATAGAGCTGGAACTGATGCTGTATTTAAATATATACCCGTTAGCTGTTCCTATCCAAACAGAACCCTCATTGTCATGAGAAAGCGCAGTGATGTTATTGAACATTGAAGAGCATGATTGTTCATCGAGCATAAAATGTTCTATTGCCCTGGTAATCCTGTTATAGAAAAACAGACCGCTGTGGGTCCCTATCCAGATATTGCCTTCCGAATCGGAAGTTATTGCAGTGATATAAGTTACATCCTGGCAACCTGATTTTGCTAATCCTATAAGGTCTATCCTCCTGAATCTGTAAGTCTTGATATCAAGGACACTTATGCCCATCCTTGATCCAACCCACAGATTCCCATAATAGTCTTCTGCAATGCCGTTGATATCGTTGTCGCTGAGGGTTGCGGAATCAGAATCGCTTTTCAGGTATGTTTCAAACTCATATCCGTCATACCGGTTCAGTCCTGTGCTTGTACCGAACCATAAAAAGCCATTCCTGTCCTTGATGATGCACTTAATCCTGTTTTCTGACAACCCGTCATTTACATCAAGGTGTGAAAATACAAAACGGGCCTCCTGCGCATTAATGAATGTAAAGGGGAAGATTAAACAGCAAAATAGAATATTGAACCGGAGTTTCCTGATCATTTGACTATCCATTCATAAATACCGCTGGCAAAATCTTTTTTAAGCCTCACCTTTATTTTCACTGCTATGGCCTTTACCGGGGTGAATTCCACATTGTCCCATCCATCTTTTGTGATCGTATATTTTGATGTGGCAGCTACAGGCTTCCACAAATTCCCTGAAAGATAGGCAATCTCCCACTCATCAGGTATCCGGCATCCTCCATCAGGACCATCATCGAACCAGTAAACACTTGTTTTTGAGATTGTTTCGGGTTTTTGAAAATCATATTCGATCCACTCCCAGCAGTCTTTATCAGGCCACCAGTGATAATAGCTTACGGAATGATCATTTGAGTCTGAAGGTTCTGCCTGATCGTTGACTGCCTTCATATCCCTTGTCATTTTACTTGCCTTTACCGTGCTAAGGAACGCAATAGTCGGTGCAGGAGAAGGGTGTGAACTTTCCTTTGAAACCGCCAGCCATACCATCATCTGGCCAGGGCCACGGTTATTCCATAGAGCGTAAGGAATAAGAGTGACCGGCTCTTCTGGCAACGATTCTATTTTGCCGTCAAGAGTCCTCTTTGTCTGGAATCCTTTTGTCTTTATAACTTCAGTACCTCCAAGAAGGGACGGAACAAATTCTGCAGCAAGAAGAGCATCCTTGTTTATTACCAGGTTCCTGACATTGCCATTATCGTTGTCGGGCCATTCTGCACAATAAATAACAGGACCCCTCTGGATGGCAATCTTGCCGGCATCATCCTTTACCCTCTCATCTGCTATGACTCTCCTGGCCGGCATCGGGAATTCAATTTCGATCCTGTCGCCTTTCTTCCATCGCCTTTCAATTTCAGCATATCCGTTTTCAATTTCCCACTCTTTTGACTCGCCGTTGACGGAAATTTTATATTTCTCATTCACATTATCGTCAAATTTATACAACCCTCCGGGAATTGCTTCATTGTTAGCCCATCCCGGTATGCGGATCATCATTGAAAAACCGGAGTTCTTTTCAGGATTAACAGTCATCTCAACTTTACCATCCCACGGAAAACTTGTTTTCTGCGAAACATGAACTTTTATTCTTCCAACAGTTATATCAGCGTCATTCGAAATGAACAGGTTCACATAAATATCCTCATCTGTAACAGCATATATATAACCCGGAATTGCAGGTACAAATCTTGCAATATTAGAAGGACAACAAGCGCATCCGAACCAGGCACTCCTTTCATGCTGGCCGTATGATTCGAGCGGATTGGGATAAAAGAACCTGTCGGCCGATAATGAGACTCCTGACAGCATGGAATTGTAAAGGGTCTTCTCGAGAATGTCAATATACTTTGCCTCGCCATGCAGCAGGAAAAGCCTGTGATTTGCAAAAATGTCCCCGATCGATGCACAGGTTTCACAGTAGGCCGACATGTTTGGCAGAACATAAGGCTCACCAAACCCTTCATTACCTCCTGTGGCTCCAATGCCACCTGTAATATATATCTTCCTGTAAACGATATCTTCCCATATCTTTGTTATAGCATTCAGATAAGCCTTATCATTTTCAATTGCGGCAATATCTGCCATTCCTGAATACATATAAGTAGCACGCACAGCGTGACCGACAGCCTCAGTCTGGTCGATGACTTTTTTATTGGCCTGATTATAAACTTCACCCTTGGGGCCCCTTACATCGAGGAAAAATTTAGCCAGATCGAGGTATTTCTTCTCTCCCGTCACACGGTATAGCTTCACTAGTCCCATCTCAATAACCTGGTGACCAGGATATACCTTCTCCCTGTCCCAGCCGAAATCCTTGTTGACCAGGTCGGCCGATTTGATCGCAATGTTGAGAAGAGTTTTTTTGCCAGTTGCCTGGTAATGAGCTACAGCCGCTTCGTAAAGATGGCCCAGATTATATAGTTCATGACTGAGTACTGAATCCTGTACCCACCTTTTTTTTGATGCCCATTCATGAAGTCCCCTGCCTCCGTGCATTTCAGCAATTGTCCTGTTTGTGTAGAGATAGCCGTCGGGTTCCTGTGCTTTGCCGATCTTATAAATTAAGGTATCCAGATATGCCTCAAGCTTTGGATCAGGATTTGTCTGAAGTGAATAGCTTGCTCCTTCTATTATTTTATAAACATCAGAATCATCAAACGGATAGATAGTCTGGAATTTCCCTGTATCGAGCTTCCCGGCTATCTCAAAGTTCTTAACCCTTCCGCTTGATTCACAATAAGAGAATGCGATGGGTATTGTTACAGTCGAGTTCTTCTTTATCCGGGGAGCCCAGAAGTCATCGGTCACTTTCACCGAAGTGAACGGGACAGGCTGGATCGGGTAGTCTGCTTTCCTTTGTTTCGAACATCCTGAAAATAAAAGAATTAGTCCAGTCAGAAAAATTAAATGCTTTAATCCATTTTTCATATCAAGAAGTTAGTCTTATTTAGTACCCCCTGTTGGATTGTAGAAAAAGTCTATAAAAGATTGTATCCTGACTTAGTGCCCTTAGTGTGTATTTTGTGTCCTTTGTGGTTAAAGGATCTTAACTTAACCACAAAGAGCACAAAGGATGTCACAAAGGAACACAAAGGTTGTAACAAACAACTTCCAACTCTTTAAAATCATTTCTATTTTTTTAACTCAAGAACCACTACCGATTTTGAAGGCATTTTTACTGTCAGTATGCCATCCTTCAGGCTAAAGGAGCTAAATGATTCAGGCTTTACGGCTTCAGGTTTATCAAAAGTATTGTATGCAGCCATCTCCTTAGCTGTAAGAACTTCACCGGTAACCGTTTTGTAAGTATCACCTATCACCGGGCAGGTAATTGTAATCTCCTTATTAGGATTGAGATTCGCAAGGGAAACATGCATCTTTCCATCCTTGTCAACCGATGCTGATGCTGAAATGGCAGGAATTCTCCTGTCGCCAACAACATAATCCTCGCATCTCAGATCGGTATTCAGAAGCTGTGCTTCCTGGTGCACCTTGAACATTTTGAAAACATAATAGGTGGGTGTCAGAACCATCTTGTCATCTTTCGTGAGTATCACCGACTGAAGTACATTCACAACCTGGGCAAGGTTGGCGACTTTAACCCTGTCGGCATGCTGATTGAAGATGTTAAGATGAATTGCTGCAGTTATTGCATCCCTGAGGGTGTTCTGCTGATAGAGGAATCCGGGATTTGTACCAGGCTCAACCTGGAACCAGTTTCCCCATTCATCAACAACAAGACCTTTGGTCTTCATGGGATCGTACCTATCCATAATAGCGGCATGTCCCCTGATAATCCTGTCCATGTCATAATTGAGCCTGAAAGTCTCAAACCAGTCATTCTCATCAAAGACAGTGGCGCTGTTCTTGCTTCCCCATCCTCCCGGAACAGAATAGTAATGGAGGGAAATTCCCTGGAATATGTCCCTGTTCTTTGGTTCCTTCATAAGTGTTTCAGTCCATTGAAGATCATTGTCGCTGGCTCCGCATGCAACGCGGTAAAGCCTGTTTCCTGAAAAATCCCTGAGATATGTGGAAAATTGTCTCATAACATCGCCATAGAATTCGGGAGTCATATTCCCGCCGCATCCCCAGTTTTCGTTACCTATAGCAAAGAATTTTACCTTCCATGGCTGCTCCTGTCCGTTTTCCTTACGGAGCCTGGTCATCGGGCTGTCAGAGCCAGAGGTAAGATATTCAACCCAATCTGCCATTTCCCTTACAGTGCCTGAACCGACATTGCCGCTTATATAGGCATCGCACCCTACAAGCTCGGTCAGCTTCATGAATTCGTGTGTTCCGAACGAGTTATCCTCGGTAACACCGCCCCAGTTTGTATTTATAATTGTCGCTCTTTTTTCTTTTGGACCTATTCCGTCTTTCCAGTGATAAGTATCTGCAAAGCATCCACCCGGCCAGCGAAGATTGGGTATCTTCATCTCGCGAAGAGCGAACAGGACATCGTTCCTGATTCCGTATGTGTTCGGGATCTTCGAATCTGTTCCGACCCATATACCACCATAAATACAGGTTCCAAGGTGCTCTGAAAAATGACCATAAATATCCTTGCTGATAACAGGACCTGAATGGTTTGCGACAATAACCAGCTGATTAACAGCTACCATATTTTCTTTCTGTGCATTTGCAATGAAAGCTGCATTAAAAAGAATGATCAGAAAAACAGCCAGACATTTTTTCATTTTCGTAATTCTATTTATGTTAATAATATCTTACATTCCTTTGAGTTCCTTTGTGATATCCTTTGAGTCCTTTGTTGTTAAATATTATTTCACCACGAAGGCACACAAAGGTCGTACTAAGTAATACAAAGGGTTATTTTAGTTTAGTTTCAATGAATAATCCGAGTTTCTTATATTTTTCAAACAGTGCGTTGTATTTCTTTGCCCTGCCGGGGTTTGGTTTGTACTCTTTTTCAAATCCCCCTCCCATTGCTTTCTGTGCTGCAGGGATGTCTTTATAGATGCCTGCCACAACAGAAGCAGCCATTGCTGAACCCAGGGCGCATGTCTGGTCCGAGCTTGCAACTTTTATCGGCATATTCAGAACGTCGGAAACGATCTGCATAACATAGGGATTCTTTTTCGCCACTCCCCCGATTGCAATCACGCCATCTATTCTTACTCCTTCCGATATGAACCTTTCATTTATCATTCTCGACCCGAAGGCAGTGGCTTCGACCAGCGCCTTAAAGATCCTTGGAGCATCCGAGCCCAGCGTCAGTCCTGCAATTGCTCCTTTTAGTGACTGGTCGGCATCAGGTGTCCTTCTGCCATTCAGCCAGTCGAGAGCAACAATAGCCGTTTCCTCTTCAGGAATCGACTCTGCCTGAAGGCTCAGTTCCGAAATTATTCTGCCCGCACTCTCTTTTTGAATCCTTTCTTTTGATGCATCATCGAGCCAGCTCATTTTAGCAATTATTTCATCAACAGGCCATAACAGAAGCTTTCCGAACCAGGCATATATATCTCCAAAAGCTGACTGCCCAGCTTCTAGTCCCAGCATACCCGGGATTATTGAGCCGTCGACCTGTCCGCAGATCCCTGCAACCAGTCTTTCTCCGCCCCTTTCCAAAGGAGCTACGATCATGTCACATGTTGAAGTCCCCATGACCTTGATGAGCTGGTAAGGCTGAATTTCGCCTCCTACTGCTCCAAGATGTGCATCGAAGGCACCGGCACCCACCTTAACATCGCCAGGTATTCCAAGCTTAGCTGACCATTCTGAAGAAATCGTTCCGACAGAAACATCACAGGTATAAGTTTCCCTGTAGAGGTGCTCCCTTAATCCTTTAAGGAGAGGATCGAGCATTACAAGGAATTTCTCATCGGGAAGGCCATTGAACTCTTCATGCCACATTGCCTTATGCCCGGCGGAACAGCGGCCTCTCTTTAGCTTTAGCGGGTCCGTATTTCCGGTTAGCAGAGCAGGAATCCAGTCGCAATGCTCAACCCAGGAGAACGCGTTTTCTCTTACTTTTATGCTGTTCCTCAAAACATGAAGGATCTTTGCCCAGAACCATTCGGATGAATAAATGCCTCCTTCATATTTTGTATAGTCGGTACCACCCCAGGACCTCGCCAACCCGTTTATTTCGGCAGCCTCTATTACAGAAGTGTGATCCTTCCAGAGAACGAACATGGCATCCGGATCGTTTTCAAACCCGGGTTTCATAGATAAAGGAACTCCTTCTTTATCGACAGCCACAGGCGTTGAACCGGTTGTATCGACTGTTATCCCGGATATATTTTTAATAACCTCGGCGCTCAATCCTTTTAAAGCTCCTTTCACCGATTGTTCGAGCCCTTCGATATAATCGAGGGGGTGCTGGCGAAACCTGTTAGATGAAGGATCGCAGTAGAGTCCTTTTTTCCATCTTGGATAGTCAAATACTGAAGTGCCTTCAATATTGCCGTTAGTTGTGTCAACAACCACCGACCGGACCGAATCCGTGCCATAATCGATCCCAATAACATATTTTTTTGCCATAACTGAAAATGTGGATTAATTTGATTTTTCCTGTCCATAATAAGCATCCTTGCCATGTTTCCTAAGGTAATGCTTATCGAGGAGATGCTGGTCGACAGGTTCTTTGTTCCCAAGAAGAACGGTATAAAAGGCCATCCTCGCGATCTCTTCAAGCGCTAAAGCATTATAAACAGCCTCTTCAGCATCATTCCCCCAGCAGAAAGGACCATGGCAGTTGACTAGAACAGACGGAATGGTAAGCGGATCAATATCCTGAAGAGCTTCGATAATCACTTTACCGGTATTGATCTCATAATCAATGCTGATCTCTTTTTTAGTCAGCTTCCTGGAACAGGGAACCGGTCCGTAAAAATGATCGGCATGGGTTGTCCCGAATGGAGGGATCGCTTTCCCGGCCTGAGCCCATGATGTTGCATAGGTGGAATGAGTGTGAACAATTCCATTGATAGTATCATATTTCTTATAAAGCATCAGGTGCGTAAGGGTGTCTGTTGACGGCTTATTCTTTCCCTCCACGACCTTCCCTTCCGGATCGATGACGACCATATCTTCCGGTTTCATTGACTCATATCGGACTCCTGAAGGCTTTATCACTATCAGTCCCGTAGATTTGTCTCTCCCGCTTGCGTTCCCCCATGTATGGATCACAAGTCCCTGGTCGACAAGATCAAGGTTAGCCTTAAAGACACTGATTTTTAATTTATCAAGCATTTCGGACTTATAATTGAATTTCCTAATTTTTTAAAAGCTACAAGATTCAAAACAACTTTAAGTTCAGTTCACATCGAGGTTGAAATAGAATCCACCAAGTACCAGTTTCTTATACCTTTCTTTTATGAACCTGAAATAGTAAGCACCCCTTTTGGAAGTCACTTTCTCCTTTTCATCAAGTTTTTCAAGAATGTTCATCGTTATGATCTTTTTTCTGAAGTTCCTTTTATCAATTGTTCTTTGATAGATTGCCTCGTAGAGGTCGAAAAGCTGTACAAGAGTGAATTTCTCAGGAAGGAGCTCAAAACCGACAGGTTTGATCTTAATCTGAACCTGAAGCTCACTCATGGCATTATCGACCATGGACTTGTGATCAAAAATCAGCTTCGGAAGTTTCTTTAACGACTGCCAGTGAGCTTCGTTTTTATCAGAGAGTTCCTTGTCGATATCCTTTATCTTGATGAGTGACCAGTAAGCAGTTGAAATAACCCTTGCCTCAGGGTCTCTCTTCACTTCGCCATAACTATGAAGCTGCTTCATATAAACATTCTTAAGCCCCGTGAGACTTGACAATACCCGTGAAGCTGCAGCATCGAGGCTCTCATCTTCATTTACAAACCCTCCGGCAAGTGACCAATTACCCTTTGCAGGTTCAAAGCTTCTCTTAATAAGCAGCAGTTTTATCTCTTTTTCAGCAATATCGTAGCCAAAGATTATGCAATCGACTGCGACATAGAACTTGCTGTGCATTGAATATAATTTCATGAGGTATTCCGCATTAAGTGATTAATTCAGAATTTCTAGCTTAATCCTCCATCGAGGCGATAAAATACTTCGTTCCATCTAAGCTCTTTTCTGAATTCAGTCAGGTCACATTTGTCGTTAATATGTACAAATTCGATACCTAGCATACCTGCAAAATCATCAAGGTATTCAGAATCAATAGCTGTGCTGAAACCTGTATGGTGAGCGCCTCCTGCAAAGATCCATGCAGCAGCGCCTGTCTTAAGGTTGGGCATTGGAGTCCATAAAACGCTTGCCACTGGTAGTTTTGGCATATCAGGACACTTCACCACCTCAAGATCGTTTACAATCATTCTGAACCTGTTACCAAGATCGATTACCGTAGCGGCTACTGCCTTACCCGGAGCTGTTTTGAATACAAGTCTCGCAGGATCGGCTTTGCCTCCAATTGACAGCTGGTGAATTTCAAGCGATGGCTTCCCGGAAGCAATTGTCGGGCATACTTCAAGCATATGTGCACCGAGGATTCTCATTCCTTTCGGATCGAAATGATAAGTATAATCTTCCATGAACGATGTTCCGCCTTTCAGACCCTGTGACATCACTTTCATTGAACGTACCAGGGCAGCAGTCTTCCAATCGCCCTCAGCTCCGAATCCATATCCTTTTTCCATCAGACGCTGTACGGCAATACCCGGAAGCTGTTTCAGTCCATGCAGATCTTCGAAAGTCGTGGTGAATGCCTTGAAATTCCCTGCTTCAAGAAATGCTTCCATTCCGAGCTCAATTCTTGCGGCCTCTTTTAGCGTCTCGGAGTTTGCAACTGCTTTGGTCATTTTATATTCAGAGCTATACTGAGTAACAAGCTTTTTAATTGCTCCGGCCGAAACATCATTGACCGCTTTAACCAGGTCTCCGATCCCGTATCCGTAAACCGAATATCCCATTTTTATCTGTGCACTTACCTTATTGCCCTCAGTTACTGCCACGTCGCGCATATTGTCTCCAAAACGTGCGAGCTTCATATTGAAGCTGTCATCCAGAGCAGCAGCGGCCCTTATCCAGACGGCTATGCGGTCGACAGCCTCGGAATCCTGGTAATGACCGACAACAACTTTCCTGTTCAGTCTGAGCCTGGTGCCTATAAATCCGAATTCGCGGTCGCCATGCGCCGACTGGTTCAGGTTCATGAAATCCATGTCGATGGTATTCCAGGGTATATCGCGGTTAAGCTGTGTATGAAAATGAAGAAATGGCTTATTAAGGGCCATCAGTCCCC